>Ga0105350_10000084_pt1 | contig 57184 bp, 49 predicted proteins | sample EN1Hudsemesocosm_FD_83506 | JGI IMG/M metagenome (GOLD analysis project Ga0105350, IMG submission 83506) | Methane-oxidizing microbial communities from mesocosms in the Hudson Canyon - EN1E Hudson Canyon | ecosystem: Environmental > Aquatic > Marine > Cold seeps | place: Hudson Canyon... | reverse complement strand
ATCAAGAGCGAAAACGATGTTAGGGAATGCAGTGTGAACATACATTGTGCCATCAATAACTAACGAGTTACCTTCATGACCACGTAAAACACCCGTTGAGAATGTCCAAGCCATTTTCAAATCAGCAACGTTATCTTTGTTGATTTGAGCTAGTTTGCTATAACGTTGGTTGTTATAGTTACCTGCAGCAGATACCCAGTTATTTTCGTTTTCTTGCATTGTTGCAATTTCGTCAGCCATTACTGCGCCAGTAGCGGTAAGAGCCATCATTGCAATCGATAATGTTTTCAGCTTCATAATGTTTTCCTCATTATTACTTATAATTATTTAAGAACGCAATTTGTTCAACATCGAACTTGATGCGTTCGCAAACATTAATCCCAGTTAAATCATTAGTCAAGCATCTTTCCTGATTTTTTTTGGAGATTTTCCTTATTTGTTTCGGGAAGTTTTTCCCGAAAGCATAACCTTATGAAAATAAAGAAGTTTAAGTTTTATCTTAATCTAAGTCTTGATCTTTGATCCACACTATCGCAGATCTGATCGCCGCTAATGTGCGCTCAGAACCGAGTAATTCAAGAGTCGAATCAAGTGGTGGAGAGATAGTATTTCCAGTAACTGCAACACGAATTGGTTGGGCCACTTTTCCCATGCCAACACCTCTATCTAATGAGCATTCTTTTATATGAGCATGTATAGGTTCTGCTAGCCACTCAGGCAATGCAGCTAACCTTCCGTACATATCTTCTAGAATATGAGAAGTTACCACGGTTAGATTTTTCTTAGCCGCTTTAGCATCATACTCTTCAACATCCTTATAAAAATAATGACTGTTCGCCGCCATCTCAACTAATGTTTTCGCTCGCTCTTGCTGAAGTGCAACTACTTTGCTTAATTCAGGACCTGTTGTTGGATCGATATCCAACTGTCCCATATGCCAACTTAGATGACGAGCAATATGCTCCGGTGTACTCGTTTTTATATAGTGCTGGTTAATCCATATTAATTTGTCTGTATTAAATGCAGCAGCAGATTTGTTGACATCAGTAAGATCAAATAAGGTAATCATCTCATCAATTGTAAATAGCTCTTGATCGCCGTGCGACCAACCTAGACGTACCAAATAATTCAATAGCGCTTCAGGCAAATAACCTTCATCTCGGTAACTCATCACGCTGACAGCTCCGTGACGTTTTGATAAGCGAGCACCATCATCACCTAAAATCATGGGTAAATGTCCAAATACAGGCACATCAGCACCTAAGGCTTTAAAAATATTTACTTGTCTAGGCGTATTGTTTAAATGATCATCACCGCGAATAACATGTGTTAAGGCCATATCCAGATCATCAACCACTACCGTTAGGTTGTATGTTGGTGAACCATCTGCTCGCGCAATAACTAAATCATCTAATTCGCTATTTTGAAATTCAACATTGCCTTTAACAACATCACGAACAAGCACGCTACCTTCAGTTGGATTTTTGAAGCGAATAATAGGTTCAACACCTTCCTTTGGTGTTGTCGCATGGCGGCATCGTCCATCATAACGAGGTTTGTTTTTATTCGCTCGCTGCTGTTCTCGCATATCCTCTAGCTCTTGTTTAGAACAATAGCAGTGGTATGCATCTCCTTGCTCTAATAATTTAGTGATGACTTCTTTATAGCGATCAAAGCGACGGGTTTGATAGAAGGGCCCTTCATCATATTCCAGACCTAACCATGTCATACCTTCTAATATGGCATCAACTGATTCCGCTGTTGAGCGTTCTAAATCCGTGTCTTCAATTCTTAAAATAAACTGGCCGCCATGCTTACGCGCATATAGCCATGAGAATAAGGCTGTTCGGGCACCACCGACATGTAAATAACCTGTCGGGCTAGGGGCAAATCGAGTACGAATAGTCATAGTGTTAATCTCTTAAAACTTTGGTATAAAATTACATATGCGTTATTGTACCAGCATGTCACATCTGTATAAGGTATGAAATCCATATGAATAAACCAATACTACCTCTTATAGCCTGTAGTTTTCTCTTGTTTGCAACTACTGCTTGTAATGCTAATAACTATCCAGTTAAAGAAGTTAGCTCGGGCATTTTCTATCATCAAGGGGTTCATGAAGATCCCCTTGAAAGTAATATGGGAGCAATTGCAAATGTTGGCTTTATTATCGGCGAGCAATGTGTTGCTGTAATCGATAGTGGCGGCAGTTATCTCGAAGGAGAGTATTTACGCAAGGCAGTAAAAAAACAAACAGATCTTCCTATCTGCTATGTTATAAATACCCATGCCCATCCTGATCATATTTTCGGTAATGCTGCATTTAAACAAGATAATCCTGACTTTATTGGTCACGAGAAATTACCTGCCGCCATGGTTGCCCGTAAAGATTTTTTCGCAAAGACTTTCAAAGAAATACTTGGTAAAGCATTCCCAGGTACAGAATTCATACCACCCAATATTACTGTATCAATTGATTCGCCCTTAACAATAGACCTTGGCAATAGACTGTTAACGCTTACAGCCTATTCAACGTCGCATACAGATCATGATCTAACGGTATTAGATAACAATACCAATACTTTATGGACTGGTGATTTATTATTTATGGAAAGAATTCCAGCATTAGATGGTAGTATTAATGGATGGATAACTACCATGGAAAAACTGCAGCAGATACCTTTTTCTGCAGTGATTCCGGGCCATGGTGAAGCTAGTACAGATAAGTGGCAACAAGGATTAGTTGCTCAATTGCACTATTTCAGACTGATTCGAGATGAAATTCGTGTCATCATAAACGACATGGGCACAATAGAGCAGGCTTCAAAACAAGTCGGTTTAGATGAAGAGAATAACTGGGAACTTTTCCAAGATTATCACCGTCGTAATATAACAGCCTCATTTGTTCAACTAGAGTGGGAATAATGAAATGAAGTGGAGAGTTCTAATGTTCAAGAGAATAAGTAAGGCATTACTTGCCGTCGTAGGCTTTGGTTTTACAAGTATGAGTCTCACTGTCAATGCTGCAACACCTGCAGAACCTTTATGGCCAACGTTAAAAACCGTCTACTTTGGCGATAGATCAATCCGTGAGGATGCGACCGATTTATTAACAATTGAAGCCCCAAAACGTGCTGAAGATGCAGCAATAGTACCCATTTCAATCAAATCGTTAGTACCACAATCTTCGGACAAATACATTAAAAACATTCATATTATTGTTGATAATAATCCTGAACCATACTCTGCTAACTTTCGCCTTTCTCCTGAACTAGGTTTAGTCGATATTTCAACTCGTATGCGCGTCGATCAATATACATTTGTAAGAGCGATTGCAGAAATGAATGATGACTCACTGCATATGGTATCTCGTTTTGTGAAAGCATCCGGTGGCTGTAGTGCTCCTGCAGGGAAGGATGCGGCTGCAGCTCTTGCACGTTTAGGTAAAATGCAAATTCGAATGCGAAAACCAACAATTGGAGAGCCTACCCAAGCACAAGTGATTGTAAGTCATCCTAATTATAATGGTCTACAGTTCGATCAAAAATCACGCCTTTATATTGCTGCACACTACATTAAAAATATCGACGTTTCGTATAACGGCACAGCTCTAATAAATGTCGATACCGGTATTTCAGTCAGTGAAGACCCAAGTCTCCGTTTTACATTTACACCATCTGAAGCTGGCAAACTAAAAGCTATCGTCACAGATAGCAAAGAGCAAAAGTTCACTCATGAGAAACAAATTTAACGTTTAGTTTTATCTGAGATATGAAAAAGGCCGCTATATGCGGCCTTTTTTATTCATTATAATGTATATTTTATCTTCTAATTCTGCAAGAAGCATAAGCCTCTGCATGTGTTTTTTGAAACATGCTAATTCCATCCTGTACATCCGTATCATCACCAAATACCGCACCTCGATCTCCAGGTAGGTTTTTGAAGCGGAAGCCAGCGTTTGCATCTTCAAACTCTGTTTCAGTGAAAACTTTAGCCAATTCATCAATAACACATGAGCACTTGTGCGTGCCTTCATAAACATTCATTTTACCAGCATTCAGACTAATACAGTCTTGAACAAAATGCACTCGCGTTACGGTGGAAAAATCATTTGCTAAACTAGCACTTGATATTGCAACTAAGCTCACGGCGAATAGTGACATACTTATTTTTTTTATCAAAACTTACTCCTTACATTTTATATTTATTCTGCTTCTCTCAGAGGGTAGAACTAAGGACAAAATGTTCTTCCAATTAGTTCTCAATCTTAAATTCTCTCGCATTGGCATCATACCTGAACTTTAATTATTTGTACTCTATATTAAGGTTAAAATATAGAATATTGATTACTTAGCTCATTGCCTTAAAATAAGGTAAACTTTCAAGGTTGACATAATAAACCATCAATAATAAACCTAAACACAAGGACTGATAGATCTATGAAAAAACTGTTACTTCACCTCGACACAGATCCTGTTCCAAGTGCATTTGATCAAGCTGTTGCTTATGATTCTGATGTCGACAATATCATCTCTTATGGTAATGCAACCCGTGATAATGTCACTTCACACGTCCATGGCATGATTTTTACTCGTGGTGGTAAAAACCTTAAAAACAGTGCTATTTTCATCGGTGGTTCGGATGTTCATGCTAGTGAACTTGTTGGTATAGCAGTAAAAAAAGCATTTTTTGGACCTGTTCGAGTTTCAGTTATGCTGGATCCTAATGGCTCAAATACAACTGCTGCAGCTGTCGCTCGCAAAGTAATGAACAGTTATGACATTACAGGTAAAAAAGTCGTCATAATAGGTGCAGGCCCTGTCGGCCAACGTTCAGCTCTTTACTTCTTAAAAGGAGGTGCTGGTGAAGTTGTTATCACCTCTAGAAGTATGGCACGGGCGAAAATCATCACCGCCCAAATGAAACAATCATATGGTGTAACAGTCACTCCAGGTGAAAGTCGCAGTGATGAGTCTGTTGCAAAACTATTAAAAGATGCTCATGTTGCTATTGCCAGTGGTCCTGCAGGCGTATGTATTCTACCCAAATCTGCTTGGGCTACCAGCCCTACATTAGAAGTAATTGCTGATGTAAATGCCGTTCCGCCACTTGGTGTTGAAGGTATCGAAATAATGGATAACAATAATGAAAAAGAAGGCGTCAAACTTTATGGTGCTATCACAATTGGTAACTTTAAAATGAAAGTTCACCATAGTGCTATTTCAGCGTTATTTGATAGTAATGATCAATTTTTAGATGAAACAACTATCTATGATATTGCATGTAAAATTGATTCTAAATAAGTGACTAAGCTGGATTGCAATGAGTCTCATTCTGACACCCTTGTTAGGGTGAGCGCGCCGGCACGACTCCACCTAGGCTTTCTCGATTTAAATGGTAGCATTGGACGACAATTTGGCAGCATTGGCTTAGCTATAGATTCACATTCCACAATAATTGAAGTAAGCCTATCTAGTTCACTTGTTCTCCAACCATCTGTTCATTACAACAAAATAACCCAAATCTTAAAGCAGTTTTTTAGCATACTTGGCCGACACATACCCGAAGGTGATCGCCGTGTATATGTCAAAGTGATCGAGCTGATTCCAGAGCACTCAGGCTTTGGCTCAGGCACACAGTTCGCACTAGCTATTGGAACTGCCCTATGTCGCTTATACCTCATAGAAGCAACAACGCCTGAGATAGCCTCTCATATGGGTAGAGGCGCCCGATCTGGAATCGGTATAGCTACCTTTGATTTAGGTGGGTTTATTGTTGATGGCGGCTCAAGCTCAAACCAGTCAACTCCTCCTCCCGTATTAGCTCATCAGCCATTTCCAAAACGCTGGCGAGTTGTTTTAATTATGGACAGCGGTAATACAGGTGTTCATGGTAAAGAGGAACTCGCTGCTTTTAAAGAATTACCAACTTTCCCGCTAAGTGATGCACAATCAATTTGTCACTTAACATTAATGAAACTACTACCGGCCTTAATTGATGAAAACCTTACTCATTTTGGTGAAGTAATCACTCATATACAAATGCTGATTGGTGATCATTTTGCCCCTGCTCAAGGTGGCCGTTACACTAGTCAAACTGTTGAAAAACTATTAAGAGAATCACAACAACTTGATCATAAAGGAATATCTCAAAGCTCTTGGGGGCCGACAGGATGCGTATTTGTCGAAGACGAGAAAAAGGCACAACAGCTGATACATGCGCTTACGGCATTTTCACAAAATGAAAAGTTCTCTAATATTTCATTTGCAATAGCGGGCTCAGCTTCAACAGGTGCAAAGATTGAAATTATTAAGCAATAACGTTTAAAATTACAAATATAATCCAAAAAATAACAATAAGGAATAATCATGGCTAAAAGTTCAATAATTCACATGCTCGATCCTAATGTACATAACAGTCCATTTGATATCAATATGGCTGTCGATGCTGGCTACCAAGTTATCATTCCCTATAATAATGTCAAATTAGAAGAAATATCAGGCTTAACGCAAGATGCCATTTTTTCTAGAGGCCCTTCAGGCGTTAAGAGAACAGGCTTATTTATTGGCGGCCGTGATATTGGCTTAGCAATGGATATGCTTGATTTAGCTAAAAAAGCTATGGTTCCACCTTTTGAAATATCTGTTTTTGCTGATCCAAGTGGTGCTTTCACCACTGCTGCAGCATTAGTTGCTTGTGTTGAGCGTGAACTCAAAAAGAATTTCAGCCAAGAATTAAGCGGTATGCGCGCTGTTGTTTTTGGTGGTACTGGCCCAGTTGGACTTGCAACAGCCGTTATCGCTGCTCAAGCAGGGGCAATTACAACAATTGTAGATCACTTCTCCATTGATACTGCCCTAGAGTACGCAAATGAAGCTAAAAGCCGTTACGGTGTTGACTTAGCCGCGACAACAGCAGCTTCTGATGCCGATAAAGCACGTTTAATATCAAATGCTGATCTTGTTTTCTGTACGGCAAAAGCAGGAATTCAGGTTCTTAATTCTTCTGTATTATCTGATGCAAAACAGCTGAAAGTTGCTGGCGACGTGAATGCTGTTCCACCACTGGGAATCGAAGGCCTTGGAATTATGGACTTTGGAGAACCATTAACATTTGCAAACAATGCTAAAGGGGCTGTAGGTATAGGTGCTTTGGCAGTAGGCAATGTTAAATATCAACTACAAAATGCTTTGTTAACCGAGACATTAGAAGCAGAAAAACCCGTTTACTTAGATTTCCGCAATGCATTTGACGGTGCTCGTAAACTCGTATAATTAGCGTCCAACATGCCCATGCACAATCAGAACAAACCTGTACTGATCTTTGCTCAAAGTGGGCGATTCTTAGCTCAATCAGCCAGCCAAGCCGGTTACCGTGTTTGGGTGGCTGATTGCTTTGGGGATCTGGATACTATTGTAGCTTCTGAGCGATGGCAAGGTGTGCCTAATTTTACTTCGTTAACCTGCAAACAGTTTCTAACCATTTTACAAAGCCTTACTAAAGGTGAAGAGTGTTCGCTTATTTATGGCAGCGGCATTGAACAGTGTTTCCATTTATTACATCAATTACCTAGTCATATTGAATTGATAGCGAATTCAGCTGCCACTATCAATACGATAAAAACACCGACGTTATTTTTTGATACTTTACGTGCTTTAAGCCTGCCCTATCCGAACACTGTCTTTGACAAGGGCCTCACTAATACAGATTATATTGCAAAGTCTATCTCAGGTTTAGGCGGAAGCCATATTAGCCCTATAAGCCAATTAGACAGCACCCATAATTATTACTTCCAGCAAATAACGGATGGAGCAGCTTACTCAGCTCTTTTTTTAGCCGATGGCAAAAAAGCCCAAATACTCAGTATTAATCGACAATATATTGATCCTATACCTCGCTCACCATACCGTCTAGGTATGATAGAAACCTGTTTAGATATAACATCAACGCATCAGAAGTTCATCATAAAAGCATGCAATAGAATTACTCAAAAGACCGGTCTAAAAGGGCTCAACTCCCTAGATTTCATTATATCTCAGAAAAGTGAGCTATCGATTTTAGAAGTAAATCCTCGACCCTCTGCATCAATCGAATTAGTAGAGTCAAACTTCATACCCATAATTCAACTTCATATTAATGCATGCCATGGGAAGCTTATTACTAAGCCTCTTAAGGTTCCTTCCTGTATTAATTCATTGCGCTATATCTTTGCAGAAAAAAACTTTTTAATTCCTAGTGATATCGCCTGGCCAGTTGAATGTAGTGATATAGCAAAGCCAGGTAGCATTATAAAAAAAGGTGATCCCATATGCAGTTGTTTAGTTCAAGCAACGGAGCATTCTGCTGCGATGGTGAAACATAAGGTAATTCAAACCCACGTTATTGAACAACTTTCAGCTCGAAATAACTGATTTTTGTACCCTTATTGATTTAAATAATCTGGCTAGATGAGTCTTATTTGCAGCAAAAAATATAGCCCTATTCATGATGTTGATACTAAGCCTCTGGTTGGTTTCGGGGGAGTACGGGAGCAACAGAGCGTTTCACATAATAGTGACTGCTAGTTTGTTTATGCTGATACTGTTGGCTGAGTGGACTATTTATTTCAGACGCGTCGCCTACACAGTACTGCGCTAATGAGACAGCCGGCCGCTCAACGCCTCGGGTCTAGAAATTACTTCGGCTAAAGTGTTCTAGAAGTAATAATCGTCTGTACAAAACAATATTAGCGAATTATTTATTATACAGCCGTAAGACTATCTTCCGGCTGCAAGTATTTTATTCTACATATTATCTTCATCGAAATTATAATCTAAGTTTGCCGAAGGCTCTTGGATATAATAGCCCGATGCATAATCGACACCTAAACGCCATAATAACGCTAGACTATTTGCATCCGAGACAAATTCAGCAATAGTCATCTTGCCAGCCTGCTTACTCATATCAATAATTGATTTTACAGCAGCGCGATTTTCAACATCTTTTGACATATTTTCAACGAAATCACCGTTAATTTTCAAATAATCAACATCTAGCATATTAAGACTCTGTGAGAAGTCTAAGCCAGAACCAAAGTGCTCCAAACAAAATTCACAGCCGAGACCCTTCAAATGGGTAACGACATTCTTGACCTGTTCCAAATTTTCTAGCGCCCCAATCTCACTAATCTCTAATACGAGGGCACTACCATCGATGGAGTGTTCAAATAATGTGCTATTTAACCACTCAATTACATTAGGTTTATTCAATTTTTGTTTTGACAATTTCAGGAAAAAGCGGGTTTTAGGATACTCTTTCTGGTGTTCGGCTAACTGTGCCAATGCTTGAGGGAGCACCCACTCATCAATACCAATCATTAACTCAGAATTATGTATATGATTGATAAAAGTTGAAGCTTCAATAAGCCCACCATCAGCACCTTTCATTCTAATCATCACATCATAGATGTGCTGTTCTACACCGTGAAGACCCACAATAGGCTGAAAGTACAAGCTAAAATTACCTTTTTGTAAAGCTTCTTGAACCTGTTCTTGCCAGTACACATCTTGATCACTCCCAGCAATAGAGTTGTCCGCAACGGAGGGTTGATGCCTAACCATACGATTACCACCAGCTCGTTGAGCTTGAGTACTGGCTTTATCTGCTCGGTCAAGACTTACGGAAGGAGAGATCAGGTTTTCAGTGATTCGGCTAATACCGATACTACATTCTAGGTTAAATATTTGCCCCTTGGCGGTTGTAATATAATCTTCAATTGCTTTACGATAAACTTCACTACGCTCATCAACGTACTTATCGTCACCACTAGTAATAATAATGGCGAAAACCTGATCTGAATATCGTGCTAATAATTCACCTTCACTCCGTTTTTCTTTTAATAGTTCAGCAACTCCTTTAAGGATATTATCACTAGCACTCAAGCCTACTTGCTCTTTTATTTTCTGAAAATCATCAATGACAATATACAATAGTTCTGATACTTGATGCCCTTCATCCGCTTGTGCAATAGCTTTATTTAATTCTTCCATGAAGCGAACGCGGTTATATAGGTTTGTTAAAGCGTCGATCTCTCGAAATACTGATGCCGCTGTTGTTTCTGGCTCCATCAGCGTTAATATTTCACTTGCGACGAGCGCTTCTCTTACAACAAGTTGAGTACAATCTTCACCTTCAGCTTTGCTAAATTCTACTGTGGCGAGGAATTCCTCGCCATCAGATTTCTTGCACAAAACCGAAATAGTTTGGGAGTCGACTGCAGACTTCTCAGTAAACTGTCGATATGCTGTTTTAAATTTTACATAGTCATTATTTATAACCATATCAAGAATGGATAAACCAGCGACATCTTCCTGCTCTTCATATTCAAATAATGTTAGGTAAGCGTGATTTACAGAAATGTACACACCTTCATGAACATACGCTACTGCATCGCGGGAGGTTTGTAGTAATAGCTGCGCACGCTTTTCACTTGCTCTCAGTGCACGTTCATTTCTACGGCTTAAACGTCGAATAAATAAATTCTCTAGCTCGCGAGTAACTGAAAAAGATAATCTTTTTTTATCTGATGCAAGAATAATATCTTGAGCTCCTAAATCATATAAGTCCTCAAGTTGTTCGGGCTGTTCAGCTAAAATAATGCATGGGATATCTCGACCAACATTACGAATCAAGCTAAGGACTTCTTCCGCCGTCGCAAAGTCTAAATCACTTCGACAAAGCACTAAATCCCATGAACTCGTTGTTAAAGACTCCTCTATTCTCTCAACAGTATCATGCCGAGTAGCCCGAACAGCATGACCAGACTGTCTGAGTTGCGTAATTATTTGGTCAGCCTCTGTTAACGAGCTTTCAACTAATAGTAACCGCAAAACGTCATCGGTTCTTACCATGCTTATTCTCCATCACTGTTGAGCTAACAGGCTGAATACCTTCCAATTCAGTCATTTTACTCGCCATCCATTGATAGACACGCTTATTAACATCTCCAGCAGTCATATCTTGAACTTCTATTTTTTCACCAATAACCACCTTTATTTCAGCGGGTGTTTTAATAAAACTGTTTTTGGGCCATGCTTTACCGGCGTCATGAGCAACAGGAATAATACCTACCTCCGCATCAACAGCAAGTTTAGCGCCACCAATACCAAAGCGCCCTATCTGTCCAATGGGGATCCGAGTTCCTTCTGGAAAAATAACAATAAAAGACCCAGAGGCTAAGCGATCTTTCCCTTGTTCAACCACTTGACTTAATGCTTTTCTACCCGCACCACGATCGATAGCTATTGGATTTAATGCTGCTAAGCCCCAGCCAAAGAATGGGATCCATAATAATTCGCGCTTCAACACCCATACTTGCTGAGGAAAGATAACCTGTAAAGCTAAAGTTTCCCATGCTGATTGATGTTTACACATAATAAGGCAAGGTTCATCAGGAATATTTTCATAGCCCTCCACTGAAAATCTAATACCACAAAACACTTTTAACAGCCACAAGTTCAAACTGGCCCATTTACTCACAACCTTATAACGCCACTTAAAAGAAAGCGGCCACAATAAAACCCCCAATAATGAGAAGATTATTGTTGTTATTAACTGGGTACAGCTAAATAATAGAGAACGAATAAAAAGCATTAAAATTGAACATCCAATAACCATGCAGTAACTGATGCCAAATCATCATAAATTTCAATTCCACTAGGTAACGCCTCGGTCACTGCATGCTCCGTATTACCTGTTCTCACTATAATGGGCCTTGCACCAACGGCTATTGCTGATTGAACATGAGTTGAAGTTGAACCTACGACTGGAATCTTACTTAGATCAATTCGCAAGCGATTTTCAAGTTCAGCAAGAGCGCCATCGAAAGGTTGCCAGCAACTGCAATGATCATCAGGGCTGTGGGGACAATACAAAATAGCCTCGATCTTGCCTCCCACTTGAGCTAACATTCTGCGCATCTTGCTATGAATTTTGGTTAAGGTTTCAACATCAAGTACACCTTGATAAATACCAGGCTGCTGTGTAATAACAACAACCCGATATCCTGCCTGATTCAATCTAGCAATTGCCTCTAAGCTTCCTTCAATCGGAACCCAATCAGCTGGCGATTTAATCATCGTAGCTGAAGCTTGGTTAATCACACCATCCCGATCAAGGATTATCAAAGACATTTGAGTTATGGCCTAATTTTGTAAATGTGAAATATCAGCTATACCTAAAAATAAGGCACGTGTCTGATTAAGAATTGCCAAACGGTTTTGACGAATAGTTAAATTTTCATCCATCACCATCACCTCATTAAAAAAGCCATCTACTGTCTCACGCATTTCTGCTAAGGTCGTCAATACGCCAGCATAATCAGCTGATTCCATCAATGGTTTAACCTTAGCAGAAACCGCACTCAACTTACTTGCTAATGCTTTCTCCGCCTCTTCACTCAAAAGGCTTTCATCAATTTGACCCGCATCATCTTCAGCACCATTTTTACGTAAGATATTGCCAATACGTTTATTCCCTGCAGCCAAGGCCTCTGCTTGTTCTAATTGACGAAAGGCATCAACCGCTTTTAATCGCTGCATGAAATCTAAAGGCCGTGTTGGCTGAACAGCTAACACTGCTTCAAATACATCTGATTTAATACCTTTGTCTTGTGCATAACCACGTAAGCGATCAAATAAATAACGCATAACGTCTAAAGTAACATTGTCTTCGGTTAAGCTATCATCAAAGCCTTGTTGTGCCGTATGGAGTAATTCCAATAAATTAATATCTAATTCATTTTCAATCACAATTCTTAACACGCCCAGTGCTGCGCGACGTAAAGCAAACGGGTCTTTCACTCCTGTAGGTGGCTGACCAATACCAAATAAACCAACTAAGGTATCTAACTTCTCAGCAATACTAACAGCCTGACCTGTTTTCGTTTTCGGTAATGAGTCCCCTGCAAAACGGGGTAAATATTGCTCATCCAGTGCTTCGGCCACATCAGTATTTTCACCATCAAGATGGGCATAATAACGGCCCATAATTCCTTGGAGATCAGGGAATTCACCCACCATTTCTGTCACTAAATCACACTTAGCTAATCGAGCTGCACGTTCTGCTAAAAGCGCTTCGCCACCAATTTTAGTCGCAATAACAGCAGCTAAATTAGCCACACGTTCAGATTTATCAAACACCGACCCTAATTTATTTTGGAATACGATTGTTTTTAATTGTTCTTGGCGGTCCGCTAATGGACGTTTACGATCAGTCTCCCAAAAGAAAGCGGCGTCACTTAGTCGAGGTAAAATAACACGCTCATTACCAGCAATCACTTGAGCTGGGTCGCGACTTTCGATATTACAGATCGTAATAAAATAAGGCAGTAACTCACCTGAGTTATCACGCACTGCAAAATATTTTTGATGTTCTTCCATCGAAGAAATCAATGCTTCGGCTGGGAGTTTTAGAAAACGTTTGTCATAAGAACCTGATAAGGCAACAGGCCACTCCACCAGCCCAGTCACTTCATCTAATAATGCTTCATTGAGAATAGCTTCACCACCTAATTGAGCGGCTAACTCAAGCACTTGGCCACGAATCGCTTCTCGTCGTGCCGTCATATCAACAACAATATGACCCTCAGTTTCTAACTGAGCAACATAGCTTTGGGCTGAATGAATGCGAATATTAGCAGGATGATGGAAACGGTGACCCCGACTCTCTCTACCAGAGCTAACACCTAATGTGTCATACGGAATCACATCATCACCAAACAATAAAACAAGCCAGTGCACAGGACGAACGAATTCACCGGGCAAAGTTCCCCAACGCATCCGTTTTGGGATCGGTAAATCATTAAGTGCTTTTTGCAAAATTTCAGGAATCAAACTCGACGCGTCACTACCTGCTTGTAATTTTTTAAATACTAGCCAAGCACCTTTCTTGGTTTCCAGCTTTTCTAGTTCTTCTACTTCAACACCACATGAACGAGCAAAACCTTGAACGGCTTTAGTTGGATTGCCCTCATCATCAAAAGCAGAAGTAACCGCAGGCCCACGACGCTCAACTAAACGATCTTCTTGACACTCTTGTAAGCCATCAACAATAACAGCCATGCGTCGAGGGGCAGCAAACGAACTGATACCAGTAAAACTCAATTCAGCCGTTTCTAAGCCTTTTTTAATACTTGCCTCAAAGGCTGTTATTAATTTTTTTAACGCCTTAGGGGGAAGCTCTTCAGTCCCTAATTCAATCAATAAATCACGCGTAGTCATTATTTTGTCCCCGTGTTATCAGCTTGTAACATCGGAAAGCCCAGCGACTCACGTCGGTCATAATAGGCTTTTGCCACGGCACGGGCCAAGGTACGGACACGCAGAATAAAGCGTTGACGTTCAGTCACTGAAATAGCTTTACGCGCATCCAATAAATTAAAGGTATGAGATGCTTTTAAAACCAACTCATAGGCAGGTAAAGGCAAACCTACTTCAATCATTCGTGCACTCTCACGCTCATAAGTATCAAAGTTAACCAATAAGCTATCAACATCAGCGTGATCAAAATTATATTCTGACATTTCGACTTCATTTTGGTGGAATACATCACCATAGGTCACTTTACCCTTTGGGCCATCAGACCAGACAAGATCATACACACTGCTAACACCTTGTAAGTACATTGCAATACGTTCAAGACCATAAGTGATTTCACCAGCAACGGGATTACACTCTAGCCCACCTACTTGTTGGAAGTAGGTAAATTGTGTCACCTCCATACCGTTTAGCCATATTTCCCAACCAAGGCCCCAAGCACCTAGTGTTGGTGATTCCCAGTTATCCTCAACAAAGCGAATATCATGAACCGTAGTATCAATTCCTAACATTTTCAATGAATCTAAATACAATTCTTGAATATTGATAGGCGATGGTTTTAACACTACTTGGAACTGATAATAATGCTGTAAACGGTTTGGGTTTTCACCATAGCGACCATCAGTTGGGCGACGTGAAGGTTGCACATAAGCGGCACTCCAGGGCTCAGGGCCAATCGCGCGTAAGAAAGTTGCAGGATGAAAGGTGCCCGCACCTACCTCCATATCATATGGCTGGAGTAGGACACAGCCTTGCTCTGCCCAATATTGTTGGAGCCTTAAAATCAATTCTTGAAAGGTTTTTGGCGTATCCGCTACTGCTACTGATGTTGTAGTCATTCGTAAATATTCACAATCTATAATCAAAACCACCTGATTATAGCGAATATCCAGCTGTTCTTATAGGTATAGAATCATAATCACACAGAAACAGTTCTCACTCGTCAGATTTCAGGTAAAATCAGTAATTAAACAACTTAGTATTGAGTAGCTAACATGAGTCGACATATCGGCATAGTGATGGATCCTATTTCTGCCATCAACATCAAAAAAGACAGTAGTTTTGCAATGCTGCTCGCCGCCCAAGAAAAAGGCTGGACGCTCTACTATATGGAACAACAAGATTTGTTCTTACATCAAGGCATTGTGTCAGCAGAGATGAAACGCTTCAAAGTGCAAGATAACTCTGATACTTGGTATCAATTAGAAGAATCTGAAACGCTTCCATTAAGTGAGCTAGACGCTGTATTAATGCGTAAAGATCCGCCGTTTGATATGGAATATATTTATAGTACCTACCTACTAGAACAAGCTCAACAAGCTGGTGTTTTAATCGTGAATAATCCACAAAGCCTGCGTGATGCTAATGAAAAATTATTCACCGCTTGGTTTCCACAATGCTGCCCTGAAACGCTGGTTACTCGTAAAGCTCACCTTATCCGCAGTTTTCACAGTCAACACGGCGACATTATTCTCAAGCCACTTGATGGTATGGGTGGTGCATCTATTTTCCGAGTCAAACAGAACGATCCCAATTTTAGCGTCATTATTGAAACCTTAACCAATCATGGTAAAACATCGATCATGGCGCAAAAATTTATCCCCGAAATTACTGAGGGAGACAAACGAATTTTGATGATCAATGGCGAACCAGTACCTTACGCTTTAGCGAGAATTCCTGCTAAAGGTGAAACACGGGGTAATTTAGCTGCTGGTGGACGAGCTGAAGGGCGTCCTTTATCTGATAACGACAAATGGATTTGTCAGCAAGTTGGGCCTAAATTACGCGAAAAAGGGCTGTTATTCGTTGGTTTAGATGTGATTGGTAACTATCTAACCGAAATTAACGTGACAAGCCCAACCTGTATTCGCGAGCTGAATTCACAGTTTAACTTATCTATTGCAAGCGAGCTTATGGACTGTATCGAGCAGCAGTTATCATGAAGTTAATAGCCATTTTGTTGATTTTTTTTACCTTTTTATCTGGCTGTGAAAGCGAGCCTCAAACACGGCAAGCAAAGTTCTTTGCCTTTGGCACTGAAATCGATGTCAGCCTATATGATGTCGATACAGAAAATGCCAACAACACCATTGATGCTTTAGAGCAGGCTTTCGCCAATGTAAATAATGATTGGCATGCATGGCAACCAAGTACATTAAGCAATATTAATCAAGCCATCAATAAAGGGCTTCCAATTGCTATAAAGCCTGATGCTGCTGAATTGATTCTTCTTGCTAAAACACTTGCTAATGACAGTCAGAACTTATTCAATCCTGCTGCTGGTAAATTATTTGAACTATGGGGCTTTCATCAAGATAATTGGTATGAATCCCACCCTCCACCAGCACAAACAGAAATAGATCATTGGCTATCAAACACTCCAACAATGAATGATATTCATATAGCGAATGGTCAATTAACAAGTACAAACACTGAAGTAAAATTAGGCTTTGGTGGTTTTGCAAAAGGGTTTGCTGTCGATGCAGCTATTAAAGCCTTAGCGCAACAGGGTATTACTAATGCAATTGTTAACATTGGTGGCGACTTACGTGCCATGGGTTCTCATGGTAAACGTCCGTGGATAATAGGCATTCGCCATCCTCGTCACCAAGGGATCATTGCCTCTATTGCACTAAATGGTGATGAAAGTGTGTTTACCTCTGGAGATTACGAGCGTTTTTTCCAATATGAAGGTAAACGCTATTCACATATCATTGATCCTCGAACTGCATACCCTGCTGAACAAGCAACGTCTGTAACTGTCCTGCATACTAACGCTTCTATTGCTGATGCTGCAGCAACAGCACTATTTGTAGCAGGTAATGAATGGCCTAGAATTGCAAAATCAATGGGTATTACCCATATTATGCTTGTCAGGCCTGATGGTGAAATTGAAATGAGTCCACAAATGGAAAAACGGATCCGTTTAACTAATAACATTAAACCAGCCATTATAAGAGAACTATAGATTTAACTATGGGTAAAATAACAGCCACTGATCGGCTTATTTTCACACTATTATTTTCAGTTATTATCCACTTGGTTATTGTCTTGGGCGTCAGTTTTAATACTAGCTCACCGTTAACTAATGCACCTCAAATGAGTCTCGATATCACCCTTGTTAAGCAACAAACTGATGAGGCAGCTGATAAAGCTGATTACCTAGCTCAAGCTGATAATGATGGAGGAGGTGAGATAGAGGACAAAACACCTGAGCCTAGTCCAGAATTATCTCAACCTTCAACTGAACTAACCTCTTCATCTAGTTCAGTATCCATGATTTCACCTATACAAAACACACCCAAGCCTGACCCCATGAGCATTCCTAAGAATGCAGCCAGCCCAGCAGTATCAGAAAAAAAATCCACCCCCAAAAAAGCAGTTAAACAACAAACCAGTCCAAGTAAGGCTCTGGCGCAACAAAAAGCTAAACGTATTGTCCATCAAGCAGTAGAGCTGGCAGACAAACGCCAAGAAAAGGCTGTGATAGCTCCGGATGAAAAACCAAAAATCACTGCTAGAAAGTTAATTTTGCCATCGCAAAGTGAGATTTCGCAATTAGAAGATCAGTTTGATGCCACCGCAATGGCGCTCAGTAATAAACCTAAAAAGAGAACCGTGTCTGCATCAACAAAAGAATATGCCGCAGCCGCATATATGAAAGGCTGGGAAATGAAGGTTGAGCGGATCGGTAACTTTAATTATCCTCAAGAAGCCAAACGTAAGGGCATCAATGGTAGCTTGATGCTGACTGTGGACATAAACCCAGATGGAAGTGTGCCACCAGATGGTATTGTAATTTCTCGTTCTTCCGGCCATAAAATACTGGATGATGCCGCCATTAGAATTGTTCGCCTTGGCGCTCCTTATTCAGCCATTCCTGACAACGTTTTAAAAGACAGTGATATGCTCACTATTATTCGTACATGGAAGTTTGAGACTAATCGCGGTCTATCTGCTCGCTAGGGCATAACCCATCTGTGCTTTACTGCAGTCACTCGGCGTCACATCCAACTGAACTTGCAGTTTACTAGCAATAAGCATCAACGCCTCAACATTGCCCGACTTTAACTCTAATTCCAATTCATGAATTGCGCTTGCTTTATCTCCAGCCATAACCTTTCCATAATCATATGCCAGCTCCACCAGTGAGTTATCCGCTAACTTCAGCTGTAAGGTATCCCGCATAAAATCAGTCGTAAATAGTGGTGCTAACTGTGACCAAAGATCCGGTTCATCAATCATGGTTAATAAGGGCGTTTGCCTGAGTGTACTCAAATCCCATTCAGGCCCATCAAGTGGGAACTCCCACTCTTCTCGCTGGTGTAAGCCATCCTTTACTACACCAGCTGTTTTCACTGTCTGCCACCACGTATCATCATACTGACGTAAACGTAACCCTACTTTATGCTCACTCAAATACTTATCTGGTGTATCAAAATAGGTGCTGACTAAATGGCGCGTTTCTAATTTGCCGGTAATCATCGACGCTAAACAACTTACTGTTCTCAGATCTATTGTATGCGTATTATTTACAACTAGTTTTAGTTCTTGCTCTAAACTCATTTTTTTAACAATCCTGCTAAATAATGTCCTGTATAAGAGGCTTTATTACTAGCCACATCCTCGGGCGTACCGATCGCTACAACCATACCGCCACCAGAGCCACCTTCTGGCCCCATATCAATAAGCCAGTCAGCAGTCTTAATCACATCTAAATTATGCTCGATTACCACAATGGTATTACCACGATCACGTAAGCGTTGTAATACTTTCATTAGCTGTTCTATATCAAAGAAATGTAGACCCGTTGTCGGTTCATCAAGCACGTATAGAGTTTTACCGGTATCGCGCTTGGATAATTCTTTTGCTAACTTGATACGTTGCGCTTCACCGCCCGACAGGGTTGTCGCATTCTGACCCAACTTAATATAGGTCAGCCCCACATCCATCAGTGTTTCGACTTTTTTAGCAACCGTCGGAATATTTTTGAAAAATTCAGTCGCTTCTTCAATCGTCATCCCAAGTACATCAGTAATCGTCTTACCTTTATAGCGAATATCTAAGGTTTCACGGTTATAGCGCTTACCTTTACACACATCACACGGTACATAAATATCAGGTAAAAAATGCATTTCAACTTTGATTAATCCATCACCTTGGCATGCTTCGCAACGGCCACCTTTTACATTAAAACTAAACCGTCCAGGACCATAACCACGTGATCGCGCTTCAGGTGTGCCAGCAAATAATTCACGTACAGGCGTAAAAATTCCTGTGTATGTAGCAGGATTGGAACGCGGCGTACGTCCAATGGGGCTTTGATTGATAGCCACCACTTTATCGAGTTGCTCTAAGCCCATGATTTCACTGTGTGGCGCAGGTTCCTCTGAGGCTTTGTTCAATGTTTTCGAGGTCATTTTCAATAAGGTGTCATTGATTAAGGTTGATTTACCTGACCCTGAAACGCCTGTCACGCAGGTCATTAGACCGATGGGAATATCGATATCGACATTTTTTAAGTTATGCCCACAAGCGCCACGCACACTAATCATTCGTCCGGTATGAAAAGGAACTCGTTCAGTTGGTATTTCAATTTTACGTTTACCTGATAAATACTTACCAGTAAGTGATCGCTCACTTCTCATTATTTCTTCAGGTGTACCTTGCGCTACAATTTCACCGCCATGAACACCAGCCCCAGGGCCAATATCCAAAACATAATCTGCACTGCGAATAGCATCTTCATCATGCTCAACCACAATAACAGTATTACCTAGGTCACGTAATTTAGTCAGTGTGCCTAAAAGACGGTCATTATCACGTTGATGTAAGCCAATTGAAGGTTCATCAAGAATATACATAACACCCACTAGCCCAGCACCAATCTGGCTCGCTAATCTAATTCGCTGTGCTTCACCGCCCGACAAGGTATCTGCACTACGTGACAAACTTAAATAATCTAGGCCAACATTAACTAAAAAGCTGAGCCGCTCAGAAATTTCTAACACAATTTTACTGGCAATTTCACCACGATTGCCTGGCAAAGAAAGTTGTTCAAAGAACCGTTTCGCCTCACCGATAGGTAATTCACTCACTTCAGGCAACGAAGTCGTGCCAATAAAAACATGACGCGACGCCTCATTTAACCTTGCCCCAGAGCAATCTGGGCAAGAGCGTACAGTATGATATTTAGCTAAGTCATCGCGCACGCTGTTAGATTCTGTTTCATGATAACGACGTTGCATATTCGGTATAACGCCTTCAAAAGTATGACTACGTGTCACCTCTTTACCACGGTCACTGATATAACTAAAATCAATAGAGGTTCGGCCACTGCCGTATAGCACGACTTTTCTGACAGCATCCGATAGATCTTCAAATGGCATATCAAGATCAAATTGATAATGCTTCGCCAATGAGATTAATAATTGATGATAATAGGCATTGCGACGATCCCAACCTCTGACCGCACCTGCGTTTAAACTTAATTCTGGATGAGTCACTACCCGAGCAGGATCAACAAATTGTTTAACGCCTAAACCATCACAGGTGCCGCAGGCGCCAGCAGGGTTATTGAATGAGAACATGCGAGGTTCTAACTCTGCAATTGAATAAGCGCATGTTGGACATGAGAATAATGATGAAAACAAGGTCTCATTGCCATCTTTATCCATTGATGCAACCAAGGCCACGCCTTCTGTCATCCGAAGTGCTGTTTCGAATGATTCTGCTAGACGTTGCTGTAAATCTTCGCGCACTTTGAAGCGATCAATCACCGCCTCAATAGTATGCTTTTTACGCAGTTCTAATTCAGGCGGATTCTCTAACTCGATCACTTTGCCATTAACGCGGGCACGAACAAAGCCTTGGGCACGTAAGTTTTCTAAAATATCTTTATGTTCACCTTTACGATCTTGTACTACAGGTGCCAGCAACATCATGCGGTCGCCTTTTGGCATTGCCAACACGGTATCAACCATCTGGCTCACTGTTTGTGCCGCTAAGGGTAAATCGTGTTCAGGACAACGAGGCTCGCCCGCTCGCGCAAATAATAGCCGCAAATAATCATAAATTTCAGTAATTGTACCGACCGTAGAGCGTGGATTATGTGAGGTTGATTTTTGCTCGATTGAAATAGCAGGCGACAATCCTTCGATATGATCGACGTCTGGCTTTTCCATCATCGATAGAAATTGGCGCGCATAGGCTGATAAGGACTCCACATAGCGGCGTTGTCCCTCAGCATAAAGCGTATCAAAGGCTAATGAAGACTTCCCTGATCCAGATAGGCCTGTAATTACTATGAGTGAGTCACGAGGCAAATCAACGTCAATATTTTTTAAGTTATGAGTGCGCGCACCGCGAATACTTATGCTTTTCATCACGCTTCCGTATAAAATGATCCAACAGATAAATATACTACTCAGCTGGATATGACGCAAAAACAAACTACACCTCAATCGATGACAGCTCTAGAAAAACGCAGTATTTCGGGCTTATCCAGTATCTTCGCATTACGAATGCTTGGCTTATTTATGATCTTGCCAGTGTTTTCGCTTGCCGCAGATCAATACGAAGGTGCGACGCCAGTATTAATTGGTCTAGCCATTGGTGCGTATGGTTTAACTCAAGCCTTATTACAAATTCCCTTTGGCATGTTATCGGATCGTATTGGTCGTAAACGAGTGATTACCATTGGCTTATTATTGTTTGCAGCAGGCAGTGTGCTGGCCGCTTCAGCTGATTCTATTTATATGGTTATTGCTGGGCGCTTATTACAAGGTAGTGGTGCAATTGCGGCAGCAATTATGGCATTGACAGCGGATCTCACCCGCGATGAACACCGTACCAAGGCCATGGCAAGTATCGGTATTAGCATTGGCTTATCATTTTCTATTGCTCTAGCAAGTGGTGCAGCCCTAGAACATTGGATTGGTTTATCTGGCATATTCTGGGCAACGGCAGTCTTATCACTGGTAGGTATTGCTGTTCTACACCTTTGGGTACCAACGCCAGTGCGAATTAGTAGTCACCGCGATTTAAAGCCTGTTCCGCAACAATTTATGAATGTATTTCGTAATGCCGATATCATGCGTATGGTAATAAGTATCATGCTGTTACACAGCCTGCTTACTATCAGTTTTATTGCCCTTCCTATCGCCTTATATGAACATGCTGGTTTAGCGAAAGATCAGCAAGCACTTGCGTATTTACCTATTTTAATCCTCGCCTTTATTAGCATGGTGCCTTTCATCATCATTGCAGAAAAATATCGTAAGATGAAGCCTGTCTTTATCGGCTCTATTATTGCGCTTGGCACTGCAGAACTTGGCTGGAGTCAATTAAGCAGCTCGCTGGCAGGCATGTTATTTTGTTTATGGCTATTTTTTACAGCGTTTAATATATTGGAAGCTAGCCTGCCATCATTAATGTCGAAATTAAGCCCGCTTGCCAATAAAGGCACTGCAATGGGCGTATATTCTAGCGCCCAATTTATAGGCGCCTTTATTGGTGGCGCTTCGGGTGGTGTGGTATATAGCAAGTTAGGGCTTTCTGGCGTATTTATAGCTGGCGCCGTTATTACTGTACTCTGGCTTATAGCAATATTGCCTATGCGCCCACCCAAACATTTATCAACACGTATTATTCATCTTGATTCCATATCTAAAGAAAATACTGCTGAAATTGCTAATAAACTCAACAGCATTAACGGCGTAGTTGAAACCGTTATCGTCGTTGAAGAACAGGTCGCCTATGTTAAATTCTCATCCGACGAGATCGATAGTGACGCCTTAGACGCATTTCAGTAGAATGTCAGGCTAGAACTAAATTTACGCTTAAGGAGCACACCATGTCAGTAAACAAAGTTATTCTTGTAGGACGATTAGGCGCAGAGCCAGAAAGTCGTGCATTTCCGAATGGTGGCTCAATTTGCAACCTACGTCTTGCTACATCTGAAAGCTGGAAAGACAAGCAAACAGGTGAGCGTAAAGAGCGCACAGAATGGCACCGAGTTACACTGAACAATCGTTTAGGTGAAATTGCTCAGCAATATTTGCACAAGGGTTCGCAAGTATATATCGAAGGTCGTATTCAAACGCGTAAATGGCAAGATCAAAGCGGTCAAGATCGCTATTCAACTGAAATTGTTGGCAATGAAATGACAATGCTTGATAGCAAAGGCGCTGGCGGTGGTGCACCTCAAGGTGGTGGTTATCAACAAAGCGCTCCTACAGCATCTCAACCTCGTAACGCAGCTCCACAACCAGCCTCGCCATCAGCAGGCCCAGATTATGGTGCCCCTCAGGGTGGTGCGGACTATTTAGATGATGATATTCCTTTTTGACGGTCACCTTAGACTAGTTATGTAAAGTATGATTACTAAGGCTCATACTTTTATGAGCCTCTTTTACATCTGTTTAGCTGCTTCGCAGTCACTGCCTTAAGCCGCACCGGAGATAAAATGAAAACAGTCGCCCACACTTATATTCGACCTACTCATACTCTAAATTTATTATCACAAGAAGAGATTTATAAGCTTAGCAATCCAAGCGATGCTCAATATAAACTGTTCAGAGAGTGTGCACTCGCTGTGCTTAACACTGCTAACCTCCAAGATGATGCTGAAGAATTGCTCAATGACTATGCTGACTTTGATATCAAGCTTACCCCTCAATCCCGTGGCGTGGCATTAGAGGTATTTAATGCACCAGCACAATCTTTTGTTGATGGCGAAATCATCACCGGTATTCAAGAGCACCTTTCGTCTGTATTACGCGATATTGTCTATACCGCCTTCAAAGTTCTGACCGGAGGTGATAATGTCAGTATCACGGATAAAGTATTCCATATTTTACGCAATGCAAATACCATTAAGCCTAACCAATCACCTAATTTAGTTGTTTGTTGGGGCGGCCATTCAATTCCCCGCGAAGAATATGACTATGCAAAACACGTTGGCTACGAACTTGGCTTGCGCGGGCTAGATATCATTACTGGCTGCGGAATTGGTGCTATGAAAGGCCCAATGAAAGGGGCCGCTGTAGGTCATGCCAAACAACATATTAGCAACGGACGTTATATCGGTATTAGTGAACCCGGTATCATTGCTTCTGAATCACCTAATGCGATTGTTAACGAATTAATCATCATGCCCGATATAGAAAAACGACTCGAAGCATTTGTTCGCCTAGGCCATTGCTTTATCGTATTTCCAGGTGGAGTCGGAACTGTTGAAGAAATTCTATATTTACTCAGCATTTTGTTACACCCCAATAATCAAACTGGAATTCCACTAATTTTTGCTGGTTCAGAAAGTTGTCGAGAGTACTTTACGAACTTAGATAAATTTTTACGTTTTTGTCTCGGTGACGATATCAGTAAACTATATCAGATCATTATTGCTGAACCCGATAAGGTGGGTAGCTTAACTAAACAAGCCGTCGAGAACATTCACGACCAGCGACGAAATAAGAGTGAAGCCTATTACTTTAATTGGCAGCTAAACATTGCGGAAGAACTACAACATCCCTTTGAACCTACTCATAACAATATGGCCAATCTACGACTTGACCCCTCATTACCAAAACATGAACTAGCTAGCCAGCTACGAGCGGCTTTCTCAGGTATCGTTGCCGGTAACGTTAAATCGTTTGGTATTCGCGAAGTTGCCCAATATGGTCCCTATCAAATTCATGGCGCACCAGAATTAATGAATGCCATCGATGAGCTTTTACGCACATTTGTAACACAAAAGAGAATGAAACTGGGACAGTCAGAGCAAGATTATCAACCTTGCTACCAAATAGTGTGAAGAACAGATTTTTTGTCTACCTAATGCTAATTAAGCACTTCAAAACTCGTCACATAAACAAGCTCACAAGCATGGGCGCCAATATCTTCGCGAGTTAATGAGCTTTGCCAATGCCAGCCATCCTTTGCATCAACACGTACTAAGGATCCTGTTATACGAATAATTTGACCCTGTTTTACTTGGTCAATCATATCTTCTACTAGATCGTTTGCAGGGATAAGGTGCATATTTGCACTTTGAGTTTCAATCTCTCGTCTCGGGATTGGGAAATTATTGGTACTCCAACGATACCAACGGCCTGACTGAGATATCTCAATATTGTCAAGTACGCTTTCATCTGACATTTTCTGCCAACCCAAGGCTAAATCGACCGACGATAAGTCAGACTCTCGACCTAATGAATAGCCTGCTTTTGACAAGACTTTGGCTTTAATATCAAAACCTGCTAATAGCGTAATCAGATAATTGTCGAGCACTATTTGAGTAGTATTCAGCAGCTTTTCTTGTCTAGGCGGATCAGCAACCATTACCCCCGGCCCGAGTATAACGGTCTGTTTCGGCCCAAAATACTTCCAGGCTATAAAGGTGGCAACGGCAATGAATACTAATTTTCTCATTTTATCGTAACGTCATTTAATTTAAATCGTTTGCCCGCCCAAATGATTAAAAACAATACAGGAACGCCCATCAGCGCTGTGATTAAAAAGAAACTTTGGTAGCCAATAACTTCAACCATTGTGCCTGAATAACCACCTAACACTTTTGGTAACAAAGTCATCAATGAACTAAAAATAGCATACTGTACTGCCGTAAATGACACATTGGTTAAGCTTGATAAGAAGGCAATAAAAGCCGCACTTGCCAAGCCTGCCGATAAATTATCTGCTGAAATAACCATATATAGTAAGGTCATATCATGACCTGATTGAGCCAACAGCATAAATAATAAATTTGTCAGCGCTGATAATAATGCACCTAAAAATAAAATCCGCATGACGCCAAAACGTACCGCTAATAACCCTCCTAAAAAACCACCTACAATGGTCATGAGAAGGCCAAAACTTTTAACAACACTTGCTATCTCCGGCTTTGTGAAACCTAAATCTTGATAGAACACATTTGAAATCACCCCCAGCACAATATCTGAAATCCGATACAAACCAATTAAAGCCAGTAATAACCAAGCTAATGACCAACCATAGCGCTGAAAAAAATCTTTCACGGGCGCAATATATGTTTGTTCAACAATGCCTTTTTTGACTATGCCCATCATAATGGCAACTTTAGCGACCAGGCTCGCAATAAATAATGCCAATAGTAAACGTAAAAATTCAGTAATCAACCCAGCTAAATGTGAATTCATAAGCAGTGGTTGTAATACTTCTTTCAATATCAGCGCCAATGGCAAACTGTAGCTGTAGGTGAGGATAAAGCCTGTGACAGCCATAATGAATAATACTAAAAAGCCCAGATAGTCATGTCCTTTTAATAGGCTTCCAGTATTTTTCTGTTCTGGCTCATTAATAATGAGTGTTGTTATGAGGCCAATTGACATCATCAAAGCCATTATCAGATAACTCCACTTCCATGCAGAATAACTGTACTCATCCATCGTTGAACCGAGGTAGCTTGCTATATATAAAGCCCCTGCACCCGCTATCAACATACCAATCCGATAACCTGCAATATAACTGGATGACATCAATGCTTGTAAATCAGACTCTGCTGATTCAATTCGATAAGCATCCAACACTACGTCTTGTGTTGCAGATGAAAAACCGAGTAATACTGCTGCCCATGCCATTGCTGTCAATGTGCCAGTAGCGGGATCAATACATGCCATCAAGCTAATAGCTGCGATAATCATGATTTGTGAGAGTAATAACCATGCTCGTCGCCGTCCAAAATAGTGCGTTAATAAAGGTATCGATAATTTATCAACTAGCGGCGCCCACACAAATTTGAATGAGTAACCAAGCGCTGCCCAACTAAAATAGGTTACAGCTGACTTCTCGATGCCGGCTTCTCTTAACCATAGACTCAATGACGAGAAAATAAGTAATAATGGCAAGCCTGCCGATATGCCAAAAAATAACATGGTAATAACACGAGGGTGTTTAAATGCTTTTAATGTAACTAACCAACTTTGCGCTGGGTTGGCTGCTTTCATTACGGTGCTATTTGGTAATCGTAATCGATTATTAGTGGCGCATGATCTGAGAAGCTTTGCTGTCGATAAATTTCTGTTGCTTGCACTTTACCTTTTAAATTTGGTGATAAGATATGGTAATCAATACGCCAACCGACATTGTTAGCTCTTGCCTGACCACGGTTCGACCACCACGTATATTGATGTTCTTCTTGTGGTAACTCACGAAAGGCATCAATAAACCCAATGTCATCAAATAAGGTATCAAGCCAGGCGCGCTCTTCAGGTAAAAATCCTGAGTTTTTCAAATTGCCTTTCCAATTACGCAGATCTTCATTTTTATGAGCAATATTCCAGTCGCCAGTCACAATATAGTCACGGCCTGATACTTTCATCTGTTCCATTTTCACCATCATATGATCCATGCATCGGTATTTGAGCAACTGGCGTTCTTGTTTCGATGATCCTGATGGCATATAGAGAGAAATAACACTTAAATTGCCAAACTGCGCTTCGATATAACGGCCTTCGCTATCAAATTCCTCATTACCCATACCGACAATAACTTCATCAGGTTTTTGACGGCAATATAAGGCAACACCACTATAGCCCTTCTTTTGCGCATCATGATAGAAACAAGAATAACCTTCAGGGTGATAGAGCTCATCACTTAACTGATCGATTTGCGCTTTTGTTTCTTGCACACAAACTACATCTGCCTGTATTGCTTTTAACCAATCAAAAAAACCTTTACGTCCTGCCGCACGAATGCCATTTACATTCGCTGTAATAATTTTCATATCTGTATCCATTATTTTCAATTGCCAACATCATACCACTGTATAAATAATACTTCGCCCAGCAGTAAAATAATGTATAATTATCGGCTACTTAGAGTTAAACCCCCTTTGAACCAAGTAATTATTTAATGATTACTCTAACTATTTCTTTACAATTGAAATAAAGATCGGGATAATGCTCGGTTCATTATATACATATAGCTAAAATTTTCGGAGAAGTACTTTGGCAAACTCAGCACAAGCAAAAAAACGCGCTCGTCAAGCGGAAGATAGCCGCCAACGTAACGCTAGTCAGCGTTCAGAAATGCGTACAACAGTTAAAAAATTGCATACAGCAATCGCTGAGGGTAACAAAGAACAAGCAACTTCTGCTTTCCAAGCTGTAGTTCCTGTTTTAGATAAAATGGCTCGTAAAGGCATTATTGCTAAGAATGCTGCAGCACGTAGCAAAAGTCGCTTCAACGCAACTGTTCGCGCAATGTAATTCAAGCGTTAATCGCTTATAAAAAAACCGACTTAATGTCGGTTTTTTTATGTCTGCAATAAGTAGAAAGTGGTAGCTATTAACTCGTTACAATTAGATTGTCGCGGTGAATTAACTCTGGCTCATCAACATAGCCTAGCAACACTTCAATCTCTGAACTGGAATGCCCCTTTAAACGACCTACTTCTTCAAAATTATAGTTAACTAAGCCGCGCGCCACTTCTTTATTTGAAATATCACAACAAATAATCATTTCACCACGAGAGAATTGACCTTCAACCTGTTTAACACCGACATGCAGCACACTGCGCCCTTGCTGACGAATAACACTAACCGCACCATCATCTAAGATAACGCGACCTTTCACTTGATGTGTTAACAGCCACTGCTGCCGTGCTGTAATAGGCTCATCATCAGGCCATAACAAAGTACCCACTCCAACGCCTTTCGCTAATTGGCGTAAATTATCAGTCACCTCACCAGACAAAATAACCGTTGCTGCACCTGAGCGAGCAGCTCGACGAGCAGCGAGTAATTTAGTGGCCATACCACCACGACCTAGTGAACCTGTACCTTCGCCAGCCATATCATCTAATGCAGGATTACTAGCAGCAGAGGCCGCGATCAACCTTGCTTCAGGATTCTGACGAGGATCAGAGTCAAACAAGCCATCTTGATCAGTCAGAATCACCAATACATCCGCTTCTACCAAATTAGCTGTCATTGCCGCTAAAGTATCATTATCACCAAAACGAATTTCTTCGGTCGCAATCGTGTCATTTTCATTAACAACTGGTAACACACCCAACTCTAATAGGGTATGCAGTGCACTACGCGCATTCAGGTAACGGCCACGATCAGATAAATCCGAGTGTGTTAATAAGATCTGTGCAGTATGTATATTGTGCTTTTTACATTCAGTAGCATAAGCCTGAATCAGTCCCATTTGGCCGACACTTGCAGCAGCTTGAAGCTGATGTAAAGCATGAGGACGTTTTTCCCAACCTAGCTCTTGCATCCCAGCAGCAACCGAACCAGAGGTAACTAAGACAACTTCTTTGCCGTGTTTGCGAAGAAATGCAATTTCTTCCGTTAACCAGCTAATACGATCACGATCTAAACCTTCTCCTACACGAGTCAGTAAGGCACTACCAATCTTAATAACCCATCGCTTGGCATTTACGAGTTGTTCATGTGGCGTCGTTGTCACACTTTAGCCCTTATCACGTTCCGCTTCTAGTGCTGTTCTTTCCGCATCAATGACAGCTTGTTCTGCTTCATTAAGATCGTCAAGATAATCCATTATTTCAGCACACAACGGGTCACAACCTTCGCCAGATTGACCACTTACTCTGAATACTTTTCCTTGCCAATTCAGTTCGTCTACTACATCTTGGCATAATTCTTCACGAATATCTTCTGGTACTAAATCCATCTTATTCAGTACTAGCCACTGATCTTGACTACCAAGCGCTTCACTATAATGCTCTAACTCTCGATTAATAGTTCTGACGCTTTCTACAGGATCTTGTTTCGCATCTGCAGGTGCCATATCAACCATATGTAATAGTAAACGAGTACGCGTTAAATGCTTTAAGAACTGAATACCTAAACCAGCACCTTCAGCAGCACCTTCAACTAAACCAGGAACATCGGCAATAACAAAACTGCGCACATCCCTCATCGTTACTACACCCAAATTTGGGTAGAGAGTAGTAAAAGGATAATCAGCTACTTTAGGTTGTGCTGCAGATACTTGACTAATAAAGGTCGATTTGCCAGCATTAGGCAAACCTAACAAACCAATATCAGCAAGTAATTTCATTTCTAAACGCAAATGGCGCTGTTCACCGGCCGTACCCTCTGATGTTTGACGAGGCGCTCGGTTAGTACTCGATTTATAACGCGCATTGCCTAAACCATGCCAGCCAGCTTTGGCAACGAGTAAGGTGTCACCATCATTGAGGAGATCACCAATTAATTCTTCGGTGTCATTATCCCAAGCTTCAGTGCCAATAGGCACTTTAACGTAAAGATCTTCACCTTTTGCACCACTGCACAATTTACCGCGACCCTGACCACCAGCTTCGGCTCTGTATGTTCGCTTATAACGAAAGTCGATTAAGGTATTAACTTGCTTATCTGCAATTAAATACAGATCACCACCATCGCCACCGTCGCCGCCATCAGGACCACCGAAAGGAATATATTTTTCACGACGAAAACTCAAACAGCCATTACCACCGCCGCCTGCGCTTATCGTTATTACTGCTTCATCTACAAATTTCATCTTTTTAACCTGTAATCTGAGCATCAATCATAAACGAATGCTCAGAAACAAAAAAGCCCCGCATCAGCGAGGCTTTTTAGCTGCGTCGCCCCATAACGGGCCAACAGCGCTATTTAGTCAGCAACAACGCTGATATATGTACGGTTTTTCGGACCTTTAGTCTCAAACAAAACCTTACCAGCTGCTTTTGCAAATAATGTGTGATCTTTACCAAGACCAACATTTTGACCAGCATGAACCCGAGTGCCACGTTGACGGATAAGGATATTACCGCCTAATACAGCTTCACCACCGTAACGTTTAACACCAAGACGTTTCGACTCGGAATCACGTCCGTTTCTAGTACTACCACCAGCTTTCTTATGAGCCATTTCTAAATCCTCTTGCTATTCGGAAATCTTAAGCACTGATCGCAGTGATTTGGATTTCTGTGTAAGACTGACGGTGACCCGCTTGTCTACGTGAGTGTTTACGACGACGGAATTTAACGATTTTAACTTTATCGCCACGGCCGTTTTCCGTAACTGTTGCAGTTACTTTTGCGCCATCAAGGTAAGGAGCACCGATTTTAACATCGTCGCCTTCACCTACTAATAGAACTTTATCTAGTTCAACCGATTCACCAGCTTCAGCAAACAACTTCTCTACACGAAGTGTTTCGCCTTCTATAACTCGGTATTGTTTACCGCCAGTCGCGACAATAGCGTACATCGCTGTCTCCAATAATAATATGTTAAGTGTATTGGTGGGCTAACCCATCAAAAGACCGGCAATTCTATCCTCTTTTGCCAAAGAGATCAAATATCTTCTTGAAGATTAGTGAAATAGTTGCGATTCATTGCTTTGCATGAGAAAGTACGCCTTTTAACACCTACCATTATAGGCGGATCTAAGTCCTGTGGATATTCAATCCATTTATTCTCTAATAGAAGACGAGATGTCAGCTGTTGATGCGATGATTCAATCACGCCTTCAATCAGATGTTGTCTTAATCAATCAACTCGGTAATTACATTATTAATAGCGGCGGTAAACGCCTGCGACCTGCACTTGCTATATTATGCGCCCGCGCTTGCGGGTATAAACAAGCACAACATATTAATCTTGCCACAATCATTGAGTTCATTCATACCGCTACCTTACTGCATGACGACGTCGTGGATAATTCTGATCTGCGTCGCGGCCGCGAGACAGCCAATAATTTGTGGAGCAATGAAGCCAGTGTTTTAGTGGGTGACTTCTTGTATACTCGCTCATTTGAAATGATGGTTGAAATGGGATCAATGCGCTTAATGCAGATCCTTTCTCATACCACCAATGTTATCGCTGAAGGTGAAGTATTACAGCTCCTAAATTGTCATGATGCTGATACTACTGAGCAAAGCTATCTTGACGTTATACATCATAAAACGGCAAAACTTTTTGAAGCTGCTGGTCAATTAGGCGCTGTACTCGCACAAGGCAGTTCAGAAGTAGAGCTTGCCATGTCCAAATACGCCATGCACTTAGGTAGTGCATTCCAACTTGTCGATGATTTATTGGACTACAGTGAGTCAAGCGAGACTATTGGCAAAAACATTGGTGATGATCTGGCGGAAGGAAAACCAACTTTGCCACTCATTTATGCGATGAAACACGGCTCAGCAGAAGAATCACAACGTATTCGTGAAGCTATTGAACACGGCCAGCGCGATAAAATTGATGACATCATTACCATCATCAATAAAACGGGTGCAATTGACTACACGGCTCAAGCAGCTCGCAGTGAAGTCGAGCGTGCTAAAAAAAGCTTAAATATCATTGATGAGTCAGAATATAAAACAGCTCTTATTAGCTTAGCTGACTTCTCTATAAATCGTACTTATTGATAACATAACTTGCTCTAAAACTGATGACTCAACTCTATAAATACCACGTGTTTTTTTGTACTCATGAAAGAAAGGAAGGCACAGCATGCTGTGAACAACATCATGCCAGTGATTTGCGCGCTTATGCTAAGCAACGCGTAAAAGATTTAAAGCTAAAACAAATACGTATTAATAATGCGGGCTGTTTAAGTCGCTGTGGCTTAGGCCCAATATTAGTAATTTATCCAGAAGGAATCTGGTATCAATATAAAACTAAAGCAGATATTGATGAAATCATTACATCTCATTTACAAAACGGTACAGTCGTAGAGAGACTGCAACAATGACGCCCGATGAGTATTGCCAAGATAAAGCAGCCAAAAGCGGCTCAAGTTTTTATTATAGCTTTCGTTTTCTTCCTTCGTTGCAGCGTCAAGCAATTATTGCCTTATACGCCTTTTGTCGCGAGGTAGACGATACAGTTGATGAAATAGTCGACACTGATATCGCTCGTGCAAAACTAGAGTGGTGGCAACAAGAAGTTCAACGCACTTTCAAAGGTGAGGCCACTCATCCCGTTGGTAAAGCCCTACAAACCGCGTTAAAAAGCTTTGATCTTCATGAAGAATATTTTATGGAAATTATTGATGGCATGGCAATGGATCTGGATCAATTCAGTTACCCTGAATTCAAACATCTAGCCTTATATTGTCACCGCGCTGCAAGTGTAGTCGGTTTATTATCTGTTGAAATCTTCGGCTATAAGAACCGAAAAACACTTAAATATGCTGAAAATCTCGGTATGGCATTGCAATTAACTAATATTATTCGTGATGTACGAGAAGATGCTGAACGTGGCCGAATTTATCTTCCGCAAGATGAGCTTCAGCAATTTAAGATCAAACCGGATGATATTCTCGCTCTAAAATCTAGCCCCGAATTAATTGCACTGCTAGAATTCCAAACCAGCCGCGCTAAAGAGTATTATCATCTTGCAATGGAAGCCTTGCCTACTGAAGATCGCTACTCCCAGCGTACCGGTTTAATTATGGCAGCCATTTACGAAGCGACATTGGATGAAATCGTGAAAGATAATTTTCAAATTATGGAACACCGTGTTTCATTAACGCCTATTAGAAAACTATGGATTGCTTGGCGTACTGCACGGCGTGAAAAAAAATATAAAAGCTAATCACATTGGCTACTAAACACACCACAAACCCAGAAAACAGCACCCTTATTATCGGCGGCGGATGGAGCGGGCTTGCTGCTGCAGTCAGCTTATCTAAACAAGGGCACCATGTTCACCTCCTCGAATCAGCCAAACAATTAGGCGGCCGTGCTCGCAATGTTCAATGGCAACAATCTGTTGTAGATAATGGTCAGCACTTAATGATTGGTGCTTATAAGCAAATGCTAGCAATGATGGAACTGATCGGCGTCGATACTTACTCAGCATTCCATCGTCAACCCATAGATATTGAACTTCATGATACTCAGCACCAATCACTCCACTTATCAGCACAACATGCATGGCTACCTTGGCCCGTTTCTTTAGCTTGGAACATTATTAAAAGTACAGATGTAAACAGTTTATATCAAATTTATAAATTACAGTCCTCTATTCCTAAAGTTATTAAATATAACGACATAACCGTAAGTGAATGGTTACTCCTAACCAATCAGTCTGATCGTTTGGTCAAACAATTATGGGAGCCATTATGCTTAGCAACATTAAATACACCCATTAAAGAAGCTTCAGCTCACCTACTTGCAACAGTATTGCGAGATAGTTTAGGTTCAGGGAAATCAGCAGCAGACTCACTCATTCCAACATGCCCTCTTGGAGACTTATTTCCAACATACGCAGCAAAGTATATTGAACAAAATGGTGGCACAATAAGTCTACAATCACGTGCCAAGCAGCTACTAGTCGATGACAATAAAGTAACTGGTGTTCAGCTACAAAATGGCTTAATATTAAGCTATAACAATATCATTGTTGCTTGCAGCCCAACTCACAGTATTGAGCTAGTTGCTGATCATATCACCATAAATAAACCACTTGATTACCCTATTTATACTGCCTATCTTCAATACCCAATAGATACTCGACTTTCTAAGCCCATAGTAGGTTTAACTGGAACGGTAAGCCAATGGGTGTTTGATCGCAGCGAGCAAACACCGGGATTAATGGCCATTGTCATAAGTGGCCCAGGCCAACATGAAACAATGACTAATAGTGAACTAGGCCAACTCATTAGCCAAGAACTGGGTCAAATGTGTCCCGAACTCGCAGCAGCCCCTCTCGACAGCTTGATTATTCGTGAAAAACGCGCCACATTTGCCAGTACTGTGAATATTGAAAAGCAACGTCCTAATGCGTATACCGATATTTCAGGTTTATGGTTAGCAGGTGACTATATTGCTAACGGTTATCCTGCCACATTAGAAGGTGCTATTCGTAATGGTGAACAGTGTGCAAAACTAATATTAGAGCGGACTTCTAGTTAAAGGCCCGTCGATACTTAACTGATATACTTAACGCCAAACAATACCCTTCCAATTTTTTATTAAAGAACATAGATTAAGCAATTCATGAAATATACTTCAACTGCCACTCTTCTGAAAGACACGGTCATTATTATCACAGGTGCGGGCAATGGCATTGGTGCCGCCGTCGCGAAAGCTTATGCCAATCATGGTGCAACAGTAATTTTATTAGATAAGAGTATTCCTGCACTGGAACAAGTTTACGATGAGATTGTTGCTAGCGGGGCAGCTCAGCCAGCTATTTATCCACTTGATTTAAAGGGTGCAAGTATTGAAGATTACGATACACTTGCCAACACAATCCAAGATAACTTTGGCCGTCTTGATGGCTTAGTTCACTGCGCCGCATCGTTAGGGCAATTGGCACCTGTCACACATCAAGATATGCAAACATGGTTAGAAACACTGCATATCAACCTTACAGCACCCTATTTATTAACGCGAGCATGTTTAAGCTTATTACAAAAACAGCTGTCTGCTTCAATTATTTTTACTACAGATCACCATAAAGATTCCGCTTATTGGTCAGCATACGGGCTAAGCAAATCAGGCATAGAATCACTGAGTAAACAATTGGCAGATGAATTAGAAACTGAAGCAAAGGTGAGAGTTAACTGTATTGATCCCGGCGCAGTTAGAACAGAGCTATTTTCTCGCGCATTTCCAGCAACAGATCCAAGCTCTTTAGCATCTGCAGATGATGTTGTTCCAACCTATTTATATTTAATGGGGGAAGACAGTGTCAATAAAACGGGTGAACTCATAAAGGCACAATAAGCTCGCTGTCAAAATACCATCTAAACAATATAACCATATGTTTAATAAGTAAATAATATACTTGGCATAGTTCTAGCTTATATCTAGTCAACAAACTAGATATTTAAGGTAAACATTGTGGAACAGCCATTACAATCAGAAACAACTAAACTTTCTCTGGTAGGCCAACATGGCCGTGCAGTTGATGTTGCCTCACCTCAATACGATTTTGAAAGTGCTGAAGATGTGGCTACTCGTCTTCCTGCGGTACTGCAGACATCACTAGATCTCAACACTATCATTAGTTCATTTAATAAAGAAGTCAGTAAGGTAATGTCTTATGACGGCATGCTTTACCAGCATCAAGGTGTACATTGCGATATTCAAATTGGCCGTCGCAGTCATCATACTTGCAATTACCGCTTAGAAATAAATAGCACTTGGTTAGGTGACATAACACTAACGCGCCGTAGCAAGTTCACTAATGACGATACGCTGTTATTTGAAGACCTATTATGCAAACTTATTTACCCCGTTAGAAACAGCCTGTTACTTCGTCAAGCACAATCAGCTGCATTACAAGATAGCCTTACAGGTTTAAATAACCGTGGTGCTTTCGATGCAAGCTTAAAACGTGAAATTGATTTGGCTAACCGCCAACATACACCCATGTCACTTTTGATTCTTGATATCGATCATTTTAAAGTAATAAACGATACTTATGGCCATAGTAGTGGTGATTTAGCACTACAAACACTAGCAAAATCAATCACAGATACAATGCGTAATAGTGATATTGCTTTTCGCTATGGTGGCGAAGAGTTTACTTTAATCTTAAGCAATACAGATTCTGAGTCCGCACACTTAGTAGCTGAACGTCTTCGCACTGCCATTTCACAACTTAGTTGTAATGCTGGACAACATTCTTTTGGCTTTACAATTAGCCTTGGCATTGCTCAAATAGCTTGTGGTGAAAATGGAAAAGCATTATTTGACCGAGCTGATAGCGCCCTATTCCAAGCTAAAAAGACAGGCCGTAATCAGACTCAATGTGCTGACAAACCAATTAGCAAAGATAACTAAAGTATTAAGTCATCTAATAAAAAAGGCCGGTTAATAACCGGCCTTTTTTGTTTTTCACCTTGGCACAATTTACTAACGGCCCCGAACTCGGCTAGTACTGCGCGTCGATTTAGGCTTGCTGCCTGATTTTTGACGTGCTTTTGATTCTGTAGTTTCAAGCGGTCTTAATTTCTTCTCACGTTGAGCGCGACCTTTCTTCTCTTCCATGTTTAGTGCTAAACCAACCTCTTCATATAACATCTCAAGATCAGCGCCTTCCAACATCATCCACTTACCCATTTTAAGCTGCTTAGGAATAATGACGGGCCCATAACGTACACGCATTAGGCGACTCACCTGTACGCCTTGGCTTTCCCATAAACGACGTACTTCTCGGTTACGTCCTTCTTGAATTACCACATGGAACCAACTATTAGCACCTTCACCACCAGCAGGTTGAATATCAGCAAACTGAGCTTTACCATCTTCTAGTTCAACACCATCACGCAGGGTTTGCATCATTTCTGACGTCACATCACCTAAAACTCGAACCGCATATTCACGATCCATTTCGTTTGATGGATGCATTAAGGTATTAGCTAATTCACCATCAGTAGTCAAAATAATTAAACCACTAGTATTAATATCTAAACGACCAACACTGACCCAACGACCTTGTTCGGGTGAAGGTAATGATTGGTAAATGGTACGTCGACCTTCAGGATCTTTACGTGTACACACTTCGCCTACAGGCTTGTTATACAAAATTACTTGTTGCGCAGTCTGTTGCCATAAACGTTTATTGGACAGTGCGCGCCCCTCTAGCTTAACCACATCATCAATTTTTATTTGATCTCCTAACTCTGAAACAGCACCATTTACAGACACTTTGCCTTCTTTAATCATTGTTTCAAGGCCACGGCGCGAGCCATAACCTGCCCGTGCTAATACTTTTTGAATTCGTTCACTCATTTCTATTGTCTCCCGACATTGTGTTGACTTAGAGTACTCAGATTTCCTCTCGTCTGTTATTTCTACTATTTGTAACTTAAGCCCATTGCTGCACGCACTTCTTCTAACGTATCACGCGCTACTTCACGCGCTGCTTCATTACCGTCTTCGATAATGCGACGTACATCTTCAGGATGAGCGCTTAAATCTTCAGCCCGTTGACGAATTGGTTTTAGCTCGGCACACACAGAATCAATCAATGGCCCTTTACAATCTAGACAGCCAATTCCTGCACTACGACAACCTTCTTGTACCCATTGTTTTTGAGCATCATCAGAATAAACTTGATGTAATTGCCAAACAGGACATTTATCAGGATCACCCGGATCCGTTCGACGAACACGCTTGGTATCTGTCGGCATTTTTTTAATTTTTTCAGCAATTGCTTGTTCAGGCTCACGCAAAGAAATTGTGTTGCCATAGGACTTAGACATTTTTTGTCCATCTAAACCAGGCATTTTTGAAGCAGGCGTTAATATGGCTTGCGGCTCTGGCAAGATAACCTTCCCGCCGCCCTCAAGGTAACCAAATAAACGTTCAGTATCTCCTAAAGCTAAGTTCTGCTGACCCTTTAATAGTTCACGTGCTGTTTCTAGAGCCTCAGCATCACCTTGTTCGGTATAGGCTTTGCGTAAGTTTGAATATAATTTAGCATTTTTCTTGCCCATTTTCTTAATGGCCGCTTCTGCTTTTTCTTCAAAGTCTTTTTCACGACCATAAATATGGTTAAAACGACGTGCAACTTCACGCGTCAATTCCACATGAGATAATTGGTCTTCGCCTACCGGTACTTGGCCAGCTCGATAAATTAAAATATCAGCACTTTGTAGCAAGGGATATCCCAAAAAACCGTAGGTTGCCAAGTCTTTTTCTTTTAGTTTTTCTTGCTGATCTTTATACGTTGGCACCCGTTCAAGCCAAGAAACAGGCGTTATCATCGACAGTAATAAATGTAATTCCGCATGCTCGGGGATTTTCGACTGTAAAAATAGTGACACTGCGGAAGGTTCAATCCCTGCAGCAATCCAATCTATGACCATTTCCCATACGCTTTCTTCAATGACTTGGCTATCTTCGTAATGTGTTGTTAACGCATGCCAATCCGCCACAAAAAAGAAACAATCAAATTCGTGCTGAAGCTTAATCCAGTTTTTTAATACACCATGATAATGGCCAAGGTGAAGCCGCCCTGTTGGACGCATTCCTGAAACGATTCGACGGGATTGTAGTGATACCGTATCCAATGTGTTCTCCTGCTTCTCTTCTAACTGAATTATTTAAAGAATTAAAAATATTGCTGGGGGGAGGTGGAATAAAGCACCTAATAAGATAAAAAAGGCATTAATTAGCGGCCAAAGTACCATGCTGCCTAATCCCAAATACAATAGCCCTACTAGAATAAAAATACCGTAAGGCTCAATTTTCTCAAGCTTCCACGCTAAAGGACCGGGTAATACACTGGCCAAAACTCGACCGCCATCCAATGGAGGCAAAGGTAATAAATTAAATATCATCATCATGGTATTTATTAATACCCCAGCAACGGCCATATAGATCATTGGGGCACCAATAGCGATATCAGACTCAGCAAGCATGACACCTAATTTAACCATCATCGCCCAGATTGCTGCCATTGTTAAATTCGCCACCGGTCCAGCCAAGGCAACCCAAGCCATATCTGTCTTTGGTTTACGCAAATTTTGATACGTGACGGGAACAGGTTTCGCCCAACCAAACATCATACCCGTCATCATCAACATAAGCCCAGGAATAACTAAGGTACCCAAAGGGTCAATATGCTTAATAGGATTTAGTGTTAAACGGCCCATCATTTGAGCAGTACGATCGCCTAATTGTAAAGCCGCCCAACCATGTGCCACTTCATGAACTGTAATCGCTAAAATTACCGGTAATGCCCAAATTATAATCTTTTGGACTAGACTGAACTCATCCATCGATCACTTCCTGTCCACCCATATAAGAGCGAAGTGCTGCGGGAATATGAATCCGCCCTTGTTCATCTTGATGATTTTCCATTACGGCTAACAAAGTACGACCAACTGCCAGACCTGAACCATTAATGGTGTGCACTAACTCTGGCTTGCCTGTTTCAGGGTTGCGCCAGCGAGCCTGTAATCGGCGCGCTTGGAAAGCTTGGAAATTACTACAAGATGAAATCTCACGATATGTTTTCTGGCTTGGTAGCCACACTTCCAAATCATAGGTTTTGCTTGATGAGAAACCTAAATCACCAATACATAACAATACTTTACGGTAAGGTAATTCTAACATTTGTAGAATAGCTTCAGCATGTCTCGTCAAAGCTTCATGTGCATCAGATGAATCTTGTGGACGGACAATCTGTACTAATTCGACTTTTTCAAATTGATGCTGACGAATCAAACCACGCACATCACGGCCATGTGAACCTGCTTCACTTCGAAAGCATGGTGTATGTGCCACAAACTTTAACGGCAACTGTGTATCTGTGGAGATGGTGTCTCTTACAATATTGGTTACTGGCACCTCTGCAGTTGGAATCAAATACAATCCAGCATCATCAACGGAAAATAAATCGTCAGCAAATTTTGGCAATTGGCCAGTGCCGCGTAAAGAGTCAGCATTGACTAAATATGGCACATAGGTTTCGGTATAACCATGCTGCTCTGTATGTTGATCAAGCATAAATTGCGTCAATGCGCGTTGTAACTTTGCTAACGGACCTTTTAGTATGACAAATCGAGCCTGACTGATTTTAGCCGCTGTCTCGAAGTCCATTCCATCAAGATTTTCACCTAATTCAACATGATCTTTAGCTTCAAAATCGAATGCTTTGGGTTCACCCCAACGCAAAATTTCTTGGTTCTCATCTTCACTCTTGCCCGCAGGCACATCATCTTGAGGAATATTAGGTAATTCCATTGCAATATCAGTAAGCGATTGCAATACCTCAGCCAGACGCGCTTCAGCTGCCTTATGTTTATCACCCAAATCTGCTATTTCAGCGAGTAAAGGTGCAATATCGTCACCTGATGCTTTTGCTTTACCAATCATTTTTGAGCGACTATTACGCTCTGTTTGTAGGCTTTGCGCATTAAGCTGGGCCTGTTTACGCTCTTGTTCTAGTGCTGCTAACTTTTCAATATCCAACTTATAGCCACGACGAGCCAATAATTTAGCCGCTGCTTCAGGTTCATTTCTTAATAATTTTGGGTCTAACATGTTAAATTCCAGATTATGCAGACCAACTAATAATGTGGTCTGTGTTTAGCATTGACTGTACTTGCTCGAGTACTTGAGATATGACATCAGGCGTGTCAAAAATTCAATCACAACAGGCAATTCACGAATCGCTCGTAATGATCTCGCCCTTCACAAAGGTAAGCTCCATAGCCTTTTTATCTCATGCACATTAAATTTGCCTTCCAATTACCAGCCCAATCCATGTCGCTCCAAGGCAGATAACAACACTCAGGACTATATTTAATAATGCGCGATTTATCTCTCCCGATTCTACCAAGGCCAACGTTTCCATCGAGAATGTTGAAAAAGTGGTAAATGCACCTAAAAAACCGATGATAATCCCACTGCGCCACTCTGATGACAGCATGCCTCGCTCAATAATAAGGATGAAAAAAATCCCCATCAATAAAGACCCTAGAACATTCACGGCTAAAGTACCGTAGGGAAAGTCACGGCCTAAGAATCGATAAATATATGCTGATACTTCAAATCGAAGGACAGCGCCTAAGGCACCACCACCAGCGATAATTAATAACTGCTGCACGATATTTTCTCAATCAAAACAAAGGGCATAGTTTACCTTATTACGTAACATTGCTTATTAAAGATTGCTTCATTCCGGAAAGTTAACCATCTCTATGCTTGCAACGACTCGAACAAGCCTAATTAAAGACTAGGGATAACTTGCCTGAAACAGAAACTTCAATCATTCTTCCTAGAAAAATTGTTTTAAGCTTACTTGGCTGACCTGCGCTAACAAAGCCTCAATAATACTGAAGCCATTTCAGGTCTCCGCAGTGAATTAATTTTACTCAGGTTCCGTCATTTCACCAACACGCACTAACTTCAGAGTATTCGTACTGCCTTTCACCTCAAGATCACCTGTGGTAATAATTACTAGGTCACCTTCGCGTACTACACCCCTGCTTTGCAATTCATTAATAGCTTCTTTGTTCAAAGAAGCATGATCACTATGATCAACTATAAAACTAATGGGGTAAACGCCGCGATATAGCGTTACTTTCTGACAAGTCTCAATATGGGGTGTTAATGCAAAAATAGGGATCCCAGAACTAATACGTGACATCCATAATGGTGTTGACCCTGTTTCAGTTAGTGCAGCAATGGCTTTTACATCTACGTGATTAGCCATATACATAGCCCCCATCGCTATTGCTTCATCCATCTTCTCAAATTTTAAGTCCATGCGGTGACGTGACACACGGATCTCACGCTGCTGCTCAGCTTCCAGACAAATACGATCGACAGCCTCAATCACTTTAACAGGATGCTTACCTACAGCCGTTTCACCTGACAACATAACCCCATCTGTACCATCAAGCACCGCATTCGCAATATCAAACACTTCTGCGCGAGTTGGAATCGAATTGGTAATCATTGATTCCATCATCTGTGTGGCCGTAATAACGAACCGATTTAATTGTCGAGCATGTTGAATAACGCGCTTTTGAATGGGTGGTAGTGCGGCATCTCCCACCTCAACGCCAAGATCACCACGAGCAACCATAACACCATCTGAGGCAAAAATAATTTCATCAATAACATCAAGCGCTTCTGCTCTTTCAATCTTCGCTATAATGCCGCCTCGACCGCCCGCATCGCGCAATAACTGGCGTGCTAAATTAATATCTTCAGCTGAACGAGGGAATGATATAGCAACATAATCAGCTTGCATTTTTGCAGCAATGATAATATCGGCTTTATCTTTTTCTGTCAGTGCAGCTGCTGATAAGCCGCCGCCTTGACGATTAATACCTTTATTATTCGATAATTCGCCACCAACAACGACTCTACAAATTATACGCTGATCTTCAATACGCTTGACCCAAAAAACAATTCGTCCATCATCAAGCAATAAAGTATCACCACGCTTAACATCAAGCGGTAATTGCTTATAATCAATACCCACTTGTTTAGAATTACCAAGATCTGAATCTAAGGCCGCATCTAAAACAAACTCAGTATCTTCTTCAAGAAATACTTTACCTGTAGTAAATCGAGCAATACGAATTTTTGGCCCTTGCATATCAGCAAGAACACCGACATGTCGGCCGTAAGCAGATGCTCGGTTTCGAACAGCCTCAGCAAGCTCAAGATGTTCCGCAGTGCTGCCATGAGAGAAATTCAAACGAACCACATTTACTCCAGCATTAATTATTGCATCTAATGCTTCTGGTGAATTTGTTGATGGACCTAAGGTTGCAACAATTTTCGTTCTTCTTCTGGACACCAAAGACTTATACTCCGTTAATTAAGCTTGCGCGCGTTGTTCAAGGATCTCTACAGCCGGCAATTTTTTGCCTTCTAAGAACTCTAAAAAGGCACCACCACCTGTTGAAATATAAGACACATCCTCACTAATATTATATTTTGCTACTGCTGCAAGCGTATCACCACCGCCTGCGATTGAAAATGCTTTTGACTCTGCAATCGCCATGGCAATCTCTTGGGTACCTTCACCGAATTGATTAAATTCAAACACACCTACAGGACCATTCCAAACAATCGTACCTGCCTTTTTGAGGATCTCAGCTAACTCTGACGTTGATTTAGGACCAAGGTCAAAAATCATATCGTCATCTTCAACTTCTGTTGCTGATTTCAAGGTCGCTACCGCAGTCTCTGAAAACTCTTTACCACAGACTACATCAGATGGAACAGGAATATCACCACCGCGAGCTTGTGCATCTGCTGTTAATGCCTTGCAGGTATCAATTAAATCTGGTTCATATAAAGATTTACCCACATTATTCCCTGCCGCAGCAATAAAGGTATTTGCTATTCCGCCACCGACAATAAGCTGATCTACAATTTTTGATAGTGACTCAAGCACGGTTAGCTTGGTTGATACTTTAGACCCGCCAACAATCGCCACCATTGGTCGAGCAGGGTTATCAAGTGCCTTACCTAATGCTTCTAACTCACCCGATAATAAAGGGCCCGCACAGGCAATAGGCGCAAATTTTGCTACGCCATGCGTTGAGGCTTGCGCTCTATGTGCTGTACCAAATGCATCCATCACATACACATCACATAATGCTGCCATACGTTGCGATAAAGCATCATCATTTTCTTTTTCGCCAATATTGAAACGAACATTTTCACACAATACGACTTCACCGTCTTCTACGGGTATAAAGTCTGGCTGTAGCCAGTTCTGTTCAAGACGGACAGGTTGGCCAAGCAGGGCTGATAAATAATTTGCTACTGGGGCTAAAGAGTATTTATGTTCGTACTCACCCTCATCCGGTCTACCTAAGTGAGACATTAACATCACTTTTGCACCGGCTTCTATCGCCTTTTTGATCGTTGGTAAAGAAGCTCGAATACGTGTGCCATCCGCTACAACACCCGATTTTAACGGTACGTTTAAATCTTGACGAATAAGCACACGTTTTCCAGCTAAATCTAAATCGGTCATATTAATTACAGACATCTAAGTTTTCCTCTTTCAAATTTATACTTTTTACAGTTTAATTATAGCGATCCATCACATGTGATAGAAATAAAAAAGGCCCCCTCATTTTATGAAGGAGCCTTTTAAAATTACATGGCGCGACGGGCTTGTTTACTTACCAACCAGCTCAACTAAACGCATCATATTACATGTGTAACCATATTCATTGTCATACCATGCCACTAGCTTCACAAAGGTACTATCAAGTGCGATACCAGCACCGGCATCGAATGTTGATGGTGCGGTGTTACCTCGGAAATCGGTAGAAACAACTTTATCTTCAGTATAACCTAACACACCTTTTAATGACCCCTGTTCTGATGCCAATTTCATTGCAGCACAGATGTCATCGTAAGAGGCTTCTTTTTTTAGCTCAACGGTTAAATCAACTACTGATACATCGGATGTTGGTACACGGAAAGCCATACCCGTTAATTTACCATTCAATTCTGGTAATACAATGCCTACAGCTTTAGCTGCACCTGTTGAAGATGGAATGATATTTTCTAAAATACCACGACCACCACGCCAGTCTTTCAATGATGGGCCATCCACTGTTTTTTGTGTTGCGGTTGCCGCGTGTACTGTCGTCATCAGACCACGTTTAATACCAAAATTATCATTAACTACTTTAGCCATTGGTGCTAAACAGTTTGTTGTACAAGATGCGGCTGATACAATCGCTTCACCTTTATATTCGTCATCATTCACACCGAATACAAACATTGGCGTGTCATCTTTAGAAGGTGCTGATTGAACCACTTTTTTAGCGCCAGCATCCAAATGTGCTTGGCAAGATTCTTTTGTTAAGAAAAAACCCGTACATTCTAAAATTAAGTCAGCTTCTACTTCATCCCATTTTAAATCAGCAGGATCACGTTCTGCTGTAATGCGAATAGTTTTACCATCAACAACTAAGTTACCATCAACAACTGACACTTCGCCGTCAAATAAACCATGAACAGAATCGTGTTTTAACATATAAGCAAGATATTCAGGATCAAGAAGATCATTAATTGCTACTATTTCAATATTTGTGAAATCTTTTGCCGCGGCACGAAATGCCATACGGCCGATACGCCCAAAACCATTAATACCAACTTTAATTGTCATTCTCTGTTTCCTTCTTATTTAATTTGCATAAGTCACTTATAGTGGTGTGAATAAAGATCACCAACACGCAGTGTAGGTGATTTATACCATAAACAATACTCAAATTTAGTGATGGAAAGCATAAGATATTCTTATGTCTCTATCAGCAAATTTCAGGGCTGTTTTTCTATTACAAAACCATGCCATCATTTCATCATATTTAAAAAAATAAAGGCAAGTGTACTTTCGCACACTCGCCTTTATTTTTAACGAATAGTCATACTGTTTAAGCTAGACTTATAGTGTAGCTTTTACTACTTTAACAACGTTCTCAACTGTAAAGCCGAAGTGTTCCATCAATACGCCACCTGGTGCAGACTCACCAAATGTATCGATACCAACAACGCCGCCTTCTAGGCCAACATATTTGCGCCAGAAATCAGTAACACCAGCTTCTACAGAAACACGTTTAACACCTGGCGTTAAGATGCTATCTTTGTATGCTTGGTCTTGACGATCAAACACATTAGTAGATGGCATAGAAACAACGCGAGCATTGATTCCGTCAGCCGCTAATGCCTCTTGGGCTTTAGCAGCTAAATCAACTTCAGAACCTGTGGCAATAAGGATAACGTCAGCATTACCTTTAGCTTCAATTAATACATATGCACCTTTGCGCATCGCATCAAAATCAGCAGTATCATGTTTACGACCAGGAATACCTTGACGGCTTAATACTAAGCTTGAAGGACCATCTTGACGTTCAACAGCACATGTCCATGCAACTGCAACTTCAACAGAATCCGCAGGACGCCATACATCCATATTAGGAATGTAACGCATTGCAGAAGTGTTTTCGATTGGTTGATGAGTTGGACCATCTTCACCTTGACCGATAGAGTCATGAGTAAGAACAGCAATAGTACGAATTTTCATCAATGCAGCCATGCGGAACGCACTTTTAGCATAATCAGAGAACATGTGGAATGTGCCACCGAATGGGATTACGCCACCGTGTAAAGCCATACCGTTCATGATTGCATACATACCAAATTCACGTACACCGTAAGAGATGTAGTTACCTGGCTCTTTACCAGATACGTGTTTGAAGCTATCACAGCTTGTTAAGTTAGAACCTGTTAAGTCAGCAGAGCCGCCTAAGAATTCAGGTAAAACAGGTGCTAATGCAGCAATTGATTTTTGTGATGCTTGACGAGAAGCTAATGAGGCCGCGGCTTCGTTAGTTTCAGCGATGAATGCATCTGTCGCTTGCTTCCAGTTAGCAGGTAAATCACCCGCCATGCGGCGTGTGAATTCTGCAGCTAGTTCTGGGTATTCAGCAGCATAAGCATCAAATTTAGCATTCCAAGCTGCTTCTTTAGAAGCGCCAGAAGCTTTAGCATCCCAACCTTCGTAAACGTCAGCAGGAACTTCAAATGGTGCCGAGTCCCAGTTTAATTCTTTACGAACTAATGCAACTTCTTCATCACCTAATGCGGCGCCGTGACAGTCATGGCTACCAGATTTATTTGGTGAACCGAAACCGATGATTGTTTTACAGCAGATCATTGAAGGTTTGTCTTTAACAGACTTAGCTTCTGTGATTGCAGCGTTGATTGCATCAGCATCGTGACCATCAACAGATACAACATGCCATCCGTAAGCTTCAAAACGCTTAACAGTGTCATCTGTATACCAGCCATCAATATGGCCATCGATAGAGATATTGTTGTCATCCCAAAATGCGATCAAGTTACCTAGGCCCCATGTGCCAGCAAGTGCACATGCTTCGTGAGAAACACCTTCCATCAAACAACCATCACCTAGGAATACATAAGTATTGTGGTTAACGATATCATGGCCGGGCTTGTTAAATTGGTCAGCCATTAACTTCTCAGCCATCGCAAAACCAACGCCGTTAGTGATACCTTGACCTAAAGGACCTGTTGTTGTTTCAATACCAGGTGCATAACCATATTCAGGATGACCCGCACATTGCGAGTGAAGCTGACGAAAAGAAGCTATTGAAGACATTGGCAAGTCATAACCTGACAAATGCAACAATGAGTAAATCAACATAGAACCGTGACCGTTAGATAAGATAAAACGATCGCGATCAGCCCATTCAGGGTTCGTTGGATTGTGATTCATGTGGTCATTCCACAATACTTCAGCGATATCCGCCATACCCATAGGTGCGCCCGGGTGACCCGATTTTGCTTTTTGCACTGCATCCATAGTTAAAGCACGGATGGCGTTTGCTAAATGTCTACGTGTAGCCATTATTTACATTCTCCTGTTCAAAAAAATTAAGTTGCTCGCCATTTGATCGAGCAACCCATACTAGGTATTTGTTGTTGTGGACCACGACCTGTCTCAGCAACCTGTTTCATTGCTTCAAATAAATCTCGTCGTGCGTCCGTTGCTGCAGCTTCTTTTCGACTCTCGTCTAAGCGCCCGCGATACTGCAATTGAAGATCTTTGTTATAACCAAAGAAATCGGGGGTACACACCGCACCGTACGCTTGGGCAGTTTGCTGTGTTTCATCAAATACATAAGGGAAAGAAAAACTGTTGTCTTGAGCAATTTTTTTCATATTGTCAAAGGAGTCTTCTTCGTAGTCGGCAACATCGTTAGACATAATTGCGACGGTATTAATACCTCTTTGTTTTAATTCGCTGGCATCGCGAACAAGTCGGTCTAGAATAGCTTTTACATAAGGACAGTGATTACAGATAAACATGATCAACAGACCCTTTTCACCTCGACAATCATTTAGCGTCCAGATCTTGCCATCTGTAGCAGGCAAAGAAAAATCTATTGCCGGCAAGTCAAAATCACATACTGGTGTTTCTAAACTAACCATAGGCTCCCACTTAAATTAAATTCACCCAAGAACAACACTATATCGATGCGTTTGCGAACAGACGATCATACCAGAATCATGTTGATAATGCTAAATCGCATAGGTGATGCAGACTATGATTGAAGCAAAGTTATATACAAGATATAATTATGGATCCAGAATTTCGTCTCTCGATAGACGGCAATCCCTCAGTATCTTAAATTACTTACTGAGATTTGAAACAAAATCACTTGAAGGTACACGACGTGGGTCAGCCAACAGAATTAGAACAAGGTCTCTATAGACCTGAATTTGAAAAAGACAATTGTGGCTTCGGTCTCATCGCACAGATGGACGGAAAGCCTAGCCATTGGTTAGTCAAAACAGCAATCGAAGCATTAGGCAATCTAACGCATCGTGGTGCGATTGGTGCTGACGGTAAAACGGGTGATGGTTGTGGTTTATTGATGAAAAAACCAGATGGTTTTTTCCATTCACTTGCCGACGAACTTGGTTTTTCTTTAGCTGATAATTATGCCGTTGGTATGGTTTTCTTATCGCAAGATGCTACTAAAGCAACTGTCAACCAAGCGGTTGTCTCTGAACAATTAACAAATCAAGGCCTTGAAGTATTAGGCTGGCGTGATGTGCCTGTTGATGCTGAAGCTGCTTGTGGTGAAACGGCCTTAGCCCTACTCCCAATCATGCGCCAAGTATTTGTTAATGCGGGCAGTGATATGGATGAGGCAGCATTTGAACGTCACCTTTATATTGCACGACGCTTAGCTGAAAAAGCAGTGACAGATGATGATGCATTCTATATCCCAACATTATCTGCTCATGTAGTGTCGTACAAAGGTTTAGTGATGCCTTCGTACTTACCTACTTTCTATAAAGACCTAAATGACAAGCGTATGGAAACGGCTATTTGTGTATTCCATCAACGTTTCTCAACCAATACATGGCCACAATGGAAATTAGCGCAACCTTTCCGTTACTTGGCGCATAATGGCGAAATCAATACTGTCCGAGGCAACCGTAACTGGGCTTTAGCTCGTGGCGCTAAATTTGCGACAAAATTAATCGATAATATGGATGATATTCGTCCATTGGTAAATGTGACGGGTTCTGACTCTTCAAGTATGGATAATATGCTTGAAGCGATGATGGCAGGTGGCATTAATATGTTCCGTGCAATGCGGTTACTTGTACCTGCAGCATGGCAGAATGACAACACGATGGACCCTGACTTAAGAGCATTTTATGACTATAATTCTATGCATATGGAACCATGGGATGGCCCAGCAGGAGTTGTCTTAACCAATGGTCGTTATGCTGCTTGCACGCTGGATCGTAATGGTCTTCGTCCAGCGCGTTATATCATCACCAAAGATCGTCATATTACCATTGCATCTGAAGTCGGTGTTTACCCATACAAACCTGAAGATGTAGTCGCTAAAGGCCGTTTAAAACCGGGGCAAATGCTAGCTGTTGATACGTCAACGGGTGAGTTATTACTCCCAGATGATATTAATGACTCATTGAAATCAGCACAACCCTACCGAGAATGGATTGAAACAAATCTTAAACGCATCGAAGATAGCGCTGATGATGAAACAGGCCCAACTCTTGAAGGTGAAGAACTTGTTAGTTACGAGAAACTATTCCAAGTCAGCTTTGAAGAACGTGACCAAGTTATTCGTGTATTAGGCGAAGCGGGTCAAGAAGCGACTGGTTCAATGGGCGATGACACACCATTCCCTGTTATGTCTCATGAAGAACGCTCTTTGTTCGACTACTTCCGCCAACAGTTTGCCCAAGTAACTAATCCACCCATTGATTCATTACGTGAAAATATCGTCATGTCATTGGAAACATGCTTTGGACAAGAACATAATTTATTTGAAGAGGCAGAAGATCACGCTGAACGAGTGGTGGTTGACTCTCCAGTATTATCAGAAAGTCGTTTTCAGCAGTTATTACATCTTAGCGACAATGACGCCAATTATAAGTCTACAGTTATCTCACTCGCCTACACAGCCGATATTGGCTTAGAAGCAGCCGTTGATGCAATAGTTGATCAAGCTGAACATGCCGCTCGAAACGGTACAATCCTTATTGTATTAACTGATCGTAATATCGGGCCGGATAGCCTGCCTGTTCATGCTTTATTAGCAACAGGTGCTGTCCATCAGCGCCTAATAAAAGCCGGTTTACGCTGTAACACCAATATCATCGTAGAAACAGCTACTGCTCGTGATTCACATCACTTTGCTGTATTAATTGGTAACGGCGCAACAGCAGTTTATCCATACCTTGCTCATGCGTGTTTAAACAACATGATTCTTACCAATGAGATTAAAGATCTCACGCGCCCTGAAGTTTGCGCTCGATACCGTAAAGGTATCAACAAAGGCTTGTTCAAAATCATCTCAAAAATGGGTATCTCAACAATTTCTAGCTACCGTGGTGCTCAATTATTTGAAATTGTTGGCTTGAGCGAAGCGATTGTTGATAAGTGCTTCACTGCAACAACAAGTCGTATCAGTGGGACTGGGTTTGAAGAGCTTCATGCCGATCAACAAACACTTGCTGATAGCGCTTGGAATCAACGCAAAAAACGTGGCCAAGGAGGCTTATTAAAATATGTTCATGGCAATGAATATCATGCTTACAATCCTGATGTTATTGCAAGCTTACAAAAAGCGGTTCAAGGCGGTAGTTATGATGACTATAAAACCTATGCTGATTTAGTAAATGAACGTCCAGCAATGGTATTACGCGATTTATTAGCCCTTAAATCTGCTGATAAAGCATTAGCACTTGATGACGTTGAGCCAATAGCTGATATTTTGATGCGCTTTGATAGTGCGGGCATGTCATTAGGCGCTTTATCACCGGAAGCGCATGAAGCCATGGCAACCGCAATGAATCGTTTAGGCGGCCGTTCTAACTCTGGCGAGGGTGGTGAAGATCCTGCTCGCTTTGGTACAGAACGTGTCTCTAAAATTAAACAAGTTGCTTCAGGTCGCTTTGGTGTTACACCACACTACCTTGTCAATGCAGAAGTATTGCAAATCAAAGTAGCCCAAGGTGCCAAACCAGGTGAAGGTGGTCAATTACCGGGCGGTAAAGTCAATCAGATGATTGCAACATTGCGCCACTCTGTGCCTGGTGTTACTCTAATTTCACCTCCACCACATCATGATATTTATTCAATTGAAGATTTAGCGCAACTTATCTTCGATTTGAAACAAGTAAATCCTAGCGCATTAGTATCAGTTAAATTGGTATCTGAAGCCGGAGTAGGCACGATAGCAGCCGGTGTTGCTAAAGCCTATGCTGACTTAATTACCATTTCTGGTTATGACGGCGGTACTGCTGCTAGCCCGCTAACATCAGTGAAATATGCTGGTGGACCATGGGAATTAGGTTTAAGCGAAACGCATCAAGCATTACGCGCTAATGACTTGCGTGACAAAGTCCGCTTGCAAACAGATGGTGGTTTAAAAACAGGTCTAGATGTAATTAAAGCGGGTATTTTAGGGGCAGAAAGCTTTGCCTTTGGTACAGGCCCAATGGTGGCATTAGGCTGTAAATTCCTACGTATCTGCCACTTGAATAACTGTGCGACTGGTGTTGCAACACAAAATGAGACATTGCGTAGCAACCACTTTATTGGCTTGCCGCAAATGGTAATGAACTACTTTCAGTTTGTTGCCCGTGAAACCCAAGAATGGTTAGCTATTTTGGGTGTTACTAGCATGGCTGAATTAATTGGACGAACTGACTTACTTGAAATCTTGCCCGGTACAACCGACAAGCAACGTAAATTAGATTTAGCGCCATTATTATCAACAGCTGGTGTTACTGCAGATAAGCCGCAATACTGTCTTAAGCCGAAAAATGAACCTTATGATAAAGGTGAATTAGCCGAGCAAATGATTGTTGATATGCAAGAAGCCATTGCCAATAAGACCGGTGGCTTCTTTGAATATGATGTGCGAAATATTCATCGTTCAATCGGTGCTCGTATTTCAGGTGAAATTGCTCGTCATCACGCAAACTATGGCATGGCTGATGCACCAATTCGACTACAACTAAAAGGCTCCGCTGGTCAAAGCTTTGGTGTGTGGAATGCAGGTGGCCTAGAAATGCGCCTTGAAGGCGATGCCAATGATTATGTTGGTAAAGGCATGGCTGCAGGTAAATTAAGCATTTATCCATCGCCAGAAAGTCATTTTGAAACGCAAGAAGCCAGCATTATGGGCAACACCTGCTTATATGGTGCAACTGGTGGTGAACTCTATGCTGCTGGTATGGCTGGCGAGCGCTTTGCTGTTCGTAACTCAGGTGCTACTGCTGTGATTGAAGGTATAGGAGACCACGGTTGTGAATATATGACTGGCGGTGTTGTTGCAGTATTAGGTGAAACAGGCTTGAACTTCGGTGCAGGTATGACCGGTGGCTTTGCTTATGTACTTGATGCTGAAGACACCTTCTCTGAACGTTATAACCAAGAACTTGTTGAGTTAATTCGCATGAATAGTGCTGATGTCTCTGAGCATGCTCTGCACTTGAAAGGTCTAATTGAAGATCATGTCCGTGAAACAAATAGTGCATGGGGTAATCAGCTACTAGATACCCTAGAGCAACGCCTGGGACAGTTCTGGTTAGTAAAACCAAAAGCAGCAGCATTAGATAGTTTGCTAAAACTAGCAAGCAAAGCAGCATAAGCAATAGAGCAAAGAAAAATTATGGCAAAAAATACGTTTCAATTTCTAGATGTTAAACGCCACGATCCTAGTAAGATCGAAGCAACAACTCGCGTCCAAAACTTTGGCGAAATCTATGGCAGCTTTGATGAAAAATCATCTGCTGAACAATCTGATCGGTGTTTAGAGTGCGGTAACCCCTATTGTGAGTGGAAATGTCCAGTACATAACTACATTCCAAACTGGTTAAAGCTAGTCGCTGAAGGAAATATAGAACAAGCGGCTGAACTTGCACATCAAACGAATACATTGCCAGAAATTTGTGGCCGCGTGTGCCCACAAGATCGTCTATGTGAAGGCGCTTGTACCTTAAATGATGGCTTTGGTGCCGTGACCATTGGCAGTGTTGAAAAATACATCACAGATACGGCATTAGCTCAAGGCTGGCGCCCTGATTTATCTAACGTTAAACAGTCAGGTAAACGTGTTGCCATTATTGGTGCTGGACCAGCAGGTTTAGGGTGTGCCGATGTATTAGTTCGCGGTGGTGTTAAGGCTGTTGTGTTTGATAAACACGAAGAAATTGGCGGTTTATTAACCTTTGGAATTCCTGAATTCAAACTTGAAAAAGAAGTTGTAAAGCGTCGCCGTGAAGTACTTGAAGGTATGGGTGTTGAGTTTGTATTAGATACCACTGTCGGTGAAGATATTCAATTCCAAACCTTACTTGATGAATATGATGCTGTATTCCTAGGAATGGGCACATACACGTCGATGAAAGGTGGTTTCCCGGGCGAAGATAAACAAGGCGTTTACGAAGCGCTGCCTTATTTAGTTGCAAACAATAAACAATTATTAGACTTAAAGCCTGATAATTATGTGGACCTTGAAGGTAAAAAAGTGGTTGTTTTAGGTGGTGGTGATACTGCTATGGACTGTAACCGAACTGCGATTCGCCAAGATGCCGAAAGTGTTCAATGCGCCTATCGCCGTGATGAAGAAAATATGCCCGGTTCACGTCGCGAAGTGAATAATGCTCGCGAAGAAGGTGTTGAATTCCTATGGAACCGTCAACCAATTGAAGTGGTTGGTGATGACAAAGTAACTGGTATTAAAGTAATCACAACAGCTTTGGGTGAGCCGGATGAAAATGGCCGCCGTCGTCCACAACCGATTGCTGGTAGTGAAGAAATTATCCCAGCTGATGCGGTTGTTATTGCCTTTGGTTTCCGCCCAAGTCCAGCACCATGGTTTACAGATTTTGGTATTGATGTAAATAATTGGGGCGCTGTTATTGCTCCCGCTGATGGCCAATGTGCTTTTCAAACAACCAATGAAAAAGTCTTTGCCGGTGGTGATATGGTTCGAGGTTCAGATCTCGTTGTTACTGCAGTATGGGAAGGCCGCCAAGCTGCTGAAGGAATTTTAGACTACCTGAAAGTCTAGGTATCGAATACAAGGAACATCTGTGTCAGAATTAAAAAATGATCGTTATTTAAGAGCCCTTTTACGTCAGCCTATTGATAAAACACCGGTCTGGGTAATGCGACAAGCAGGACGTTATTTACCAGAGTATCGTGAAGTGCGTGCGAAAGCAGGGGACTTTATGACATTGTGTTCAACACCAGAGCTTGCCTGTGAAGTGACTCTTCAACCTCTACGTCGATTTGATTTAGACGCGGCGATTATCTTCTCTGATATTTTGACAATTCCCGATGCAATGGGCTTAGGTTTGCACTTTGTTGCTGGTGAAGGCCCTAAGTTTGACAATGTTATCCGCTCTGCTGCTGATATCGCCAAGTTAGGTGTTCCTGACATGGAAGATAACCTTGGCTATGTGATGGATGCTATTCGTCTTACCCGCCGCGAACTGGATGGTAAAGTACCACTGATTGGCTTTAGTGGTAGTCCATGGACGCTGGCATGTTATATGGTTGAAGGCGGTTCTAGCAAAGACTTCGCTAAAGTTAAAGGCATGATGTTTGATGCCCCAGAGCAAATGCATGCTCTACTGAGTCTATTAGCTGATTCGGTTATTGCTTATTTAAATGCTCAAATTTCTGCCGGCGCACAATCTATCATGTTATTTGATACATGGGGTGGTGCACTTAGCACCGAGAATTATCAAGAATTCTCATTAGCTTATATGCAAAAAATTGTAGCAGGTTTAACCCGTGAGTCTGATGGTCGAATCGTTCCAGTAACCCTCTTCACTAAAGGTGGTGGCCAATGGATCGAGTTAATGGCAAATACAGCTGTTGATGCTATAGGTTTAGATTGGACAACTGATCTCGCTACTGCACGCCAGCGTGTTGGTGACAAAGTGACATTACAAGGCAATATGGATCCTTGTGTCTTATATGCTTCTGCTGATCGTGTTGAACAAGAAGTGGCCAGTGTATTGGCAGGCTTTGGACAAGCAGAAACAGGTCATGTGTTTAACTTAGGTCATGGTATCCACCCAACTATTGCCCCAGAAAATATGAAACGTCTGGTTGACTCAGTTCATAGCTTAAGCGCAGCCTACCACGCAAAAAGCTAGTTGCCTATTAATGGCTTTGACTGCTATTTAATTTAAGTCAAAGCCATTAGCAATCTGATGACAACAACGCTATCTGTTCAAAATCACACCCTAGGCTTTGTATTAGCAATCTTAGGCACATTGTTATTCTCTCTTAAGTCTATCTTTATAAAGCTGCTATACCAGCAAGGCTTGGATGCTAGTACCGTCTTAGTAGTGCGTATGGCATTAGCGTTACCAATCTATATAATCATATTAACTATCACCCTGCATTATCGAACAAAAACTGAACTGAACCCGAAGACCGTAGGCAGTGTCTTTCTGATAGGGTTTTTAGGTTATTACTTAGCTTCATTACTCGATCTTATGGGATTAGAACTCGTTTCAGCCCAGCTAGAACGATTAAGTCTATTCACCTACCCATTTTTCGTTGCCATACTCGGATTAGTGTTCTTTAAAGAACCGATCACTCGCAAATTACTCATTGCCATGCTGACCAGCTATTCAGGCTTATGGGTAGTTATGGGGCAAGAACTACAATTAACTGATAATAATGTTGTTCAAGGACTGAGCTTAGTTCTAGGCTCAGCGCTTAGCTATGCCTGTTATGTCCTGTTAAGTCGACCATGGATAGAGCGACTAACAGGTCTAGTATTTACCAGCCTAGCAATGATTTCTTCAAGTATCTTTGGCTTATTACATGGCGTAATTGTAATCGATTGGACTTTAGTAAGCCTGACTTCAATTGCATGGCTATGGCTCTTCATGTTAGTTGTATTTAGCACCGTCATTCCAAGCTTTATGATATCCGAAGCAATACATCGAATTGGACCAGCTCAAACCGGCGTAGTAGGCATGCTAGGGCCTGTTATTACCATAGGGTTAGCCGTTTACCTTCTAGCGGAACCGTTTACACCTGAAATAGCGCTTGGCGTCGCACTAGTGCTTTTAGGCGTAATGAGCTTGATCTTAAAAAAGGTATTTTAAAAATTTCAACAATAATAATTAACGGGGGCCTCACCGTTTCCACTTTAATTGACTGCAGCTTAAACACTTATACTAAGAGAGTCATTTGGACTGGAAAGGCCAGAAACAAGAAACCCCGCTTTCGCGGGGCTTTGGTTACTTCTTAATAGTTGAGTTTTGTATGGTGGTGGCTATACCT
>Ga0105350_10000078_pt1 | contig 58230 bp, 54 predicted proteins | sample EN1Hudsemesocosm_FD_83506 | JGI IMG/M metagenome (GOLD analysis project Ga0105350, IMG submission 83506) | Methane-oxidizing microbial communities from mesocosms in the Hudson Canyon - EN1E Hudson Canyon | ecosystem: Environmental > Aquatic > Marine > Cold seeps | place: Hudson Canyon... | reverse complement strand
TTTTCATGAGTAGATGTTGTAGTATTTGTGTATATACATTCTCCACCGCTGTACTTACAAATGCTGTCATTACTGCTATGTCTAAATTCTGCATTTGCTGGAATTAATGTTTCACAAACTCTAGTGCTAAAGCTTTTCATTTCTCCTTGTTCAAATTCAACTATTGGTTTTTTACCGATTGAAACAAGTCGCTCATTTATTTTGTTCCATACCATTTTATCCAATTCAGCTGATTTAATCTCTATCTCTTGAGAATATGAATTGAATGATAATGCGAGAAATACGATTGTTATTAAATTCTTCATAATATAAAATATTTGCTTGTTGGAATATACTTGGTCTTAGTTCTATTTTGATAACCCATGATAGCTCACCACCAAAAGCCCTTCTTTAGTTCTTTTGTTTAAAGTAATTCTTGAAGTCACTGTTGCAATGTAATAATAGGGGTTTGAAATGCCGTTTTCATGAGAAGGCGAGTTGATCCATCCTTCTACTACTTGATCTGCCATTTTGGTATAATTTCCAGTTTCTATTTGTTGTATAAACCATTGTGTTGAATTGATTGTGCCGTATTTTTTATGGGAATAAATACATTCTACATTATAGTATTCGTAGTTATTATCTTTAGAGTGCTCTATCCTTGTTTTTTTTGAATTCTCCCTAGTTAAATTATAACTAAAACTTCTCATTAATGAATTGTCGAATGCCTCAAATCCATCCACGCCTTTGCTGATTCGGTAGTCATTAATTTTTTCAAAAATAAGAGAGTCTAATTTTATAGATTCAATAATTTCTTGCTGTCCCATAATATATGAGGGAATCAGAGTAAGTGTGATTAGTAGTATTTTCATTTTTTCTGGTTTTTATTTTTGACTTGAAAGTAATAGCCACTTTCAGTGGGCCAATAATTAGGGTCGAATATCGCATGCCAAGAAGTTGTAACTGATGCTGTTCCTAATTTCTCATTATACTTTATAATAGTGGTAACAGTAGTAGCTGCATATTCATCATCAGAAATTCCCTTTCTATGAGGCGGAGATGATATCCATCTATCCACAATGTTCGTTGCTATTGTGTCGTATTGCTTAGATTTAATTTTTTTAATTAGTGAATTATTATCACCATTAGCAGAAAACCTATGGATGCATTCGTATTTACATACCCAGCCAATGCTATCACTATGACTGATTTGACCCGAATTAGAATTACCCTCGGTTACTCTATAGCTAAACTCCCTCATTTTATTATCTTCAAAATGTATAATGGGGTTTTTGCCTAAAGAAACTAAATATTCATTTATTTTATTCCAGATCATACTATCTAGTTGAACATCTTTAATGCTTTTATCCTGGCACATTCCTTGGCTTGCTGAGAATAACATTACTATTAGTAGTTGGATAATTTGATTTTTCATTCTCCATTAATTATTATGTTAGCGCCTATTAATGAAGTTGATGTTTCATAGTATTCCGCTCGAATTGGAACAATTAGAATGATACTACTATCTTCATTGAAGTGCATTCTTCCTTGGTTAAATGCATAATGTTCATAGGTTCCCCAACGCATCGATTCAGAAACGCCCGGTGGCCGAGTAATATCTACGGTTGGTGTTGAGCATGCAACAAGTAAAGTAGAAAGGATTAAGAGAATTGATTTCATAAGTTTTATTTTTAATGATTAATATCTATGTAACGAGCCGAGCTTGTATAAACCTTACAAGTATCTGGTCTACGATTTTTTCATGTTAAATTAATCCCATAGGCAGTCATCAAAATCATCGAACATCCCTTGAAAGTTTAACTCTAGGCCTTCTGGTGCAGATTTGATTATTTGGTTTTTATACTCCTCTGTAAAATAATTACCACCTAAATGAAGCTCTTTCAGGTTTGGAAGCATTAAAAGTTCTAGGGGAATACGCGTAAGTTCGCATTCTGAAAGATCTAAAAACTGAAGTTTAGTTAATTTTACAATTTCTTGAGGCACTCTTAGCACTTGAGTTCCGGATATAGATAAGAATGTTAGATTTAAAAGTCCGCAGATATCTTTGGGAAAACTTGTTAGTTTCATATTGCTTAAATTCAGATGCTCAAGTTTAATGCACTGCGATAAATCAGCATCTATGAATTCTATATCGTTCCATGATAAGTCTAAATAGTACAATTGGCAAAAACTGTGAAATTGAACCTTGAATTCCTTTAAATTGCAGAAAGAGAGGGAAAGTTTTTCCAAATTAGGCATATGTGTAATAGCTGAATTCGGAATGCTTCCAATCGGATTATTGGATAAATAAATAGTTTCTAAAAATTTCAATTTATCAAAAGCTAATGGCCAGTTTGAAAGTTGGTTGCTCTGGAAAGAAATATTTCTGAGAAGTGTTAATTCTCCAACCCAATCTGGTACTTTAGTGATGGAATTATTAGTAAAATCGATTGCTTCTAATAAGGCAATATGTTTCAAGCAGGGGGGAACACGAGTGATAACTCCCAAGCCCTCACTGGAAAGTATTCTGGTGAGTTGGAGTAGTTCTTTTTTGTCGCACAGTTGATGTGTGTTTTCTACCTCCTTAAATTTTCTTCCCCTTAAAATTGTTATAACGGGCTTATAAGATGAGGTATTTAGGAATAAATCGCTTAATGAGCGGATAACGATATAATCCTCACGCATTCTTTTTTTAGAGTAATTAAAGTATTTCATATGTCATGTTTTCTATATAAACGACAATCCCTTGTACAAATTGTACAAGAAGAATGATTTTCAAATAATATTTTGAGACTAGCCCTAGTTAGTTTTCTTGCTTTTAATGGCAATGAAAAGGTCGAGGATGCTTTAATTGCGAAACTAATTAATGGACAACAATTACTCATTCCCCATGAAGGCATAAGTAGCACCAGCATTAATAAACAAAAGATATTTAATATATCTATTTTCTACTGTGTTGTTAAATGATAAAGAGTACTTTCGCCGCCTGAATTATTAAACTTATTTTATGTTATTTGGTTCCTCTAAAAAGTTACACTTTGTAAGTGCAACGTTACTATGCCTTACCCTTTGGCAATGTACTGTGAATAAAAACACCCCATCTGCAAAAAAAACTGATTATGATGGGCCTATAACCGACATGCACTGCCACGTACTTTCCGGAAACGAAATTGGTAGTATGGGCAAACTAAGAGATGGCTCTTTAAATAATTTAATGCAAGAGGTAAAGCAAGCAAATATTCTGAATGCAGCCATAATTACAATGGCTAGAAAAGGAGCGCTAGAGCAGAACAAAGCAAAAAACGATACCATCATTTCTATAAGTAAAAATGACACCCGGCTAATTCCCGTATGCTCAGTTCACCCATACGACTCTACATGGTCGCTTAAAGAAATGGAAAGAGTAAATAAAGAAGGTGTAAAATTTATTAAACTTCATCCCAACACTCAGAATTTTGATATAGAGTCTCCATGGGTATATAAAGTTGCCCGCAAGGCAGGGGAACTAAATATGGTATTATTATTCGATGGCTACTCCCCTTTTGATAGTGATCAGTTTGGGAAATTTGTAAAGCTAGCACTTGCCAATCCTAGAACTAAATTTATTCTTGCTCACGCAGGATTTATCAATTTTAAAGAACTGAACATGATTCGAATACTTAAAAAATATCCGTTCTACAAACACAACATATGGGTAGACCTTTCTGCAGTAGCCATAGAATTGGTAGATTCCCCATACCGAGAACAACTGCTATGGACATTAAAGGGAGTAGGAACAAATAGAATTCTCTTTGGCTCGGATTATCCAATCTATTCACCAAAAGAAGCTATAGAGTCAATAAAAAGACTAGGATTTAACAAATTGGAGCTTGAGCAAATCTTTCACACTAACGCTCAAAGATTACTAAAAATGTAGTTATATTTTAATAAGCTTTTTCACATTATTTTTCAATATCAGCAACTACATTTTTTCTTTAATTAGCAACTTTTGGCTTTTTAATGAATTTCGCCATTTAGACTTTACCGTCAATTTTAAATTTAAGAAATCTCAACAAATATATTTTCAATTTGGTTAAGGTGTTTCTTGTAAATCGTTTTATTCTTTAACTAATCGAATTACAGACTTTACTAAAAGAGTGGGGAGATTGTAATAATTAATTTATTTTTTAAAAAAAGTAGGGTACATTTGATGTTGTGCGGTGTAGAAGTATAACAATAAAAAACATAAATATGAAAATGAAATTTTTAGGAGCGTTTGCATTAGCCGGATTAGCAATGACATCGTGTTCGAAAGCAAAAATGGCGAGTAGTTTCGCAGATGAGATCTCTACAGAAGAGAGTCAAATAAACTTACCAGAATCAGGTTATGAGATTAATGTAGTCGAGCCGACTCAAGCATCAGCCGACGGCTATTATACCGAAGGAGTTATTGAGTATACAAAAAATGGAGCTGTATTAGCCTCTGTAGATTTTGGAAATGGAGCTTCAGATTTTGAAGCATCAGCAAATATTAATGGTGTAACATCACTAATAAAATTAAAAAAGGATAAAGACTACTACAAAGGAAAAAAATCTAAATACAAGAAGGTAATTGTAGAACCTATTATAAAATCCGATGAATGTGATTTTATTGTTTCAGGAATAATAAAATATTACAAAGTTAAATCTGGTGATTGGGTAGCTACTGTTGATTTTGGAGATGGAACTTGCGATGATATTGCTATAAAGACTACAGATGAAGGTGATTACACATTTACAATAAGTGAGTATTTCAAATAATTAAATTTTAAGCAGCACTCTTGATAGTGCTGCTTTTATACTTTCTGCTTTGACAAAAGATCAATTCAACATCTGTTTCAATAAGTTTTTTGATTCAATAAGAAACTTTATCTATTTCCGCTGTGGGGATGAGGAAGTAGCTACAGATATTGCACAGGATTCCTTTATGAAAATTTGGGAAAAGAACCTCGAATACAACGAAAACCAGATTAAAGGATTGTTATATAAGATTTCCAAGGAGTTATGGATATCGCAATATCGTAAACGTGATTCGGCTAGAAAATTTGAATTAAACTTGACATACGAAGAAGAAAGTATTACTCCAGAGGATCTTTTGGAGTATGACGAATTAAGAGTTAAATATGAAGAGGTTTTATCAATTCTTCCTGAAAACCAACGAGAAGTGTTTTTAATGAGTAGGATGGAGGACTTAACCTATAAAGAAATTGCAGGGCGGTTAGATATTGGTGTAAAAGCCATAGAAAAGAGAATGAGTTTAGCATTGCACACACTTCGTAAAGAATTGAAATATGGAAAATAAAGACTTACATAACGAATTTCATGAAGAGAAGGAGAAAGACTTTTTTTCTAAAGTGAAGGTTGGTTTCACCAAAAGCAAGGAAGATGTTTGGAGTAAAATGGAGGGTAAGCTAAACAACACACCTGAAGTTGAACAAAAGCAAGTAAGAAAACAAGCCAAAGTGATTTCTATTAATTGGAAACGTTATTCAATCGCTGCATCAATTGCTATATTGCTTGGGGTAGTGGGGTTTATGAAATTTTACACCATTGAATTTACTTCCGTAAATGGAGAAACTTTATCCGTAATATTACCTGACAATTCAAAGGTTTTTTTAAATGGTGAAAGTTCGATTCAATATAGTCCATACTGGTGGAATTTTAATCGTCAGTTAAGTTTTGAAGGAGAAGCTTTTTTTGAAGTAGAAAAAGGAAGTGAATTCTCTGTTTTTTCTGAAAATGGAACTACACAGGTTTTAGGTACCTCATTTAATATCCTAGCAGAAGATGGTATTTATGAAGTTTTTTGTAAAACAGGGAAGGTGAAGGTTTCGGGAGGTCTTGATTTCAAAGTTATCTTTCCAGGCACATTGGCAGTGTTGTCGTCAACCGGTAAAATTGAGATTGCTGAAAATGTTAAAGTAGAAGAAATATTGGCATGGAGAACGAATGAATTTATCTTCAATACAGCTCCTTTGACAAAGGTGATTAGAGAGTTAGAAAGACATTATAATGTTACAATTGAAGCTCCTCATTTGAATTTGGAAGAAATACTGTTTAGTGGCTCATTGAGCAGAGAAGCTTCTCTAAATGAAGTTTTGGAATCTGTTTGCTTTAGTTTTAATTTGCATGTAGAAAAATCAGGTGAAAATATATATACGGTTTCAGAGTAGTGAGGATTAAACATATCATCATAGTCCTTTGGTTAGGGTTTTTGTGCAATGTAGCAATTGGGCAAGAGGTAAAATTAACTTACCAGGACCTTCCTTTAAATGATGTCTTATTAAATTTAAGTGAGCAATATGATACGCAAGTTTCAATTAATGCATCTACAGCTAATAATTGCCTAATAACAATTGATAAAGCCTTTGAGAATCTCTCTGAGGCTTTTTTGTATTTGGCAAATCATTGTAAGCTAGAAGTTAGGAAATTAGGAGGTGTTTATTCGTTTCGAGAGGTTTCATCTGCTGTCGAAGATTCGATTATACCAAGAAAGAAGAATGTGTATTTGTTTCAGGGAGTTGTAACAGATATGAGCACTTCAGAGCCATTGCCTTTCGCCACATTGAAAATAGGAGATCAAATATTGACCAGTACTCAGAATGGGCATTTTAGTTATAGGTCGAACCAATCAAAACAAACAATTCGGCTGAAATATTTAGGATATTATGAAAAGGATACAACGCTAAATTTTGGAAGTGATTTAAAGATACTACTCCAGAGTTCAGTAATGAAATTAAAAGAGGTTGAAGTTAATTATAAACCTGTTTATTACACGAGCACAGGTGGTGCTGTTGGAGAAATACAATTGAATGATATTGCCTCTAATTTAGTGCCTGGTAATGGGAGTAACTTAATCTTTAACACACTACGATTGTACCCTGGAATTTCTGCTTCAGGCGAGTCAACTTCCGATTACATTATTTGGGGGTCATATCCTGGTGAAAATAATATTGTATTTGACGGAGTAACCTTATTTCACAGTCGAGGAATCAATGATGGAATAGGACGCGTAAACCCATTAATAATTAAAAATATTGAGGTTTATAAAGGCGCATATAATGTGGATGTGGCAGATGGTGTAGGTGGTGCGGTACATATTAATGGAAAAAAAGGAAGTATTGATACTACACACCTAGAACTTTCCGTAAACAATCAAATTACGGGGATTTATGCCAACCTTCCTTTTAAAAAGTTATCGTCTAACCTTCAGATTGCCGGACGATACTCATATTATCAATTAATGGAGGGTTTGTTAAAAACAAAAAGTAATGATAAATATTTTTACCCGAAATACAACTTTGGCGATTATAATATAAAATTCAATACACATTTTAATAATAACGATCAACTGCAGTTTAGCCTTCTAGGAAGTTCAGATAGCTATTATGAATCTTTGGCTAAGGAAAAAGACGGATATTTTCACGAGGTAAAGATAAGCTCAAAGCAAACAGGAGGAGCATTTCGGTATAATAGAATGTGGGAAAAAGGAGGGATAACTTCTTTTCAATTATCTAATAGTTCCTATACTACTGAATACACAGCAGAAAGTCATTTTAATACACCTTTTGGTAGTTTATCTTCGGACAGTGTAAATAATTTTATCACCAAGAGCGCTCTACAAATGACGCATCAATTTCCTGCGTCTAAATGGTTGAATATGTTAACGGGCCTTGCGTACATTCAAAATGACTATCAACTTTCAATAAAGAATGACAGTTTGTTTGTAAACCAAGCTGATAATAGTTTAGAACGTTTGTCTTCTTTTGTGAAAAATAACTTTCAATTAGGTCGACTATCGCTACAGCCAGGATTGAAATTAGACGTTGTATTATCAGGGTTACAGCCTTTTTTACAACCCAGAATCAATGGTAAATATAGCTTAAGTGAACATTGGAATGTTAAGTTTGGTTCGGGGTTGTATCGTCAATACATTTCAAAATCATTACTGACAGACAATTTTGGTCAGCGTTCTTTTTTCTGGCAGACGAGCAACAGCGTAACCGCTCCATCCACCAATGGAATTCATAATGCCTTGTCCTTGTTGTATGGGGCTAACTCCATTGAATTAACCATAGAGGGGTTTTTTAAAACCACGTCGAATATCAATCGGTATTTTATGAATGATAGTATCAGTGGGTTGTTTCATTCGGTAGGCGAATCTAAATCTTACGGAATAGACTTATTGCTAAAAAGGAAATTTAGAACACATGAATTACTATTGGCGTATTCATTTGGAAAAGTTGATGAAAGGTTTGAGCAAAATTCTAATCAGGAATTTACGCACGCTCCTCAAGATCAAAGACATGAAATAAAATTAGCCTTCCTGTTCCGCTTCAATAAACTTAAAATTTCTCTCAATCAAGTATACGGATCGGGATTTAATAATAGTGTGGAGGGACTCTATTTTAAAGGACGAGAACCTTACTCTCGTTTCGATTTAGGGATGGAATATGACCTTATCTCTCGGAAAGTTGACATGGATTTAGGAATTTCAGTACTCAATCTTTTTAACGTACAAAACGTTAGATTAAACCAGTTTTCAAGTTTTCCTGATGGCTCAATTACTTATGTGTCGGGGGTTCCGTTTACCCCAAGTTTGAATTTAGTAGTTCGATTTTAATATTTGTCAATTTTTACATTCCTTATTGATATTCCCTCATTATTTTTTCTGCCGAACCATCATCATACTGATAAATTAGAGGGGTATTGGGGGTAAATTTTACTTCACGGCCTAAGAGGTCAATAATGCGTACAAGCGTTTTAGGTTTGCTAAAGGATTCTTCTATTCCTACCCAAGTTGAACAGTCGGTGCTAAAGCCAACACCTGAATCAATATTACTCCAAAAGTCTGTCCAATTCGCAGTAGCCCATGTTGGATTATCAACATCGATACAGGATAAAGAATTATTCACAGCATATAGAGCTAAATTTGTATTGTTCCCATTCTTTACACTTAGACTCGTTAGCTGATTGTTGTCACAATCCAAATTAGTTAGCAAAGTATTTTGGGATAAATCAAGGCTTGTAAGTTGATTGCTGTCACAATCCACAGATGTTAAATTAGTGTTCAGTGTTACATCAAGACTTGTGATCTGATTAATATCAAAATACAAATTAGTTAAAGCAGTATTCTGTGTTACATCAAGACTTGTGAGTTGATTATTAGTACAATACAAACCATATAGCAAAGTATTCTGTGTTACATCAAGACTCGTTAGTTGATTAGTAGCACAATCCAAAAGAGCTAAATCAGTATTCTGTGTTACATCAAGATTTGTGAGTTGATTAGCCTGACAATGCAAATGGTCCAGTAAGGTATTGCTGCTTACGTTCAGGCTTGTAAGATTGTTATAATCGCAATGCAGCCCAAATAGATCGGGGTTATTTGACATATCTAAAGTTGTTAGAGAGTTTCCATCAACATTCAAATGATACAGAGAAGCAAAATCTTCTATCCCGGTCAGATCAACAATATTTAAACCCATTCCCGACAGATCTAAATGTGTAATTGTATTAATGCTATCGGTGGTCACATAATCGTTACCACTCGTGCCATCTCCCATACCATTCATTTCCAGATATGCTTCAAAATTACCATCGGGCACATAAGTTAGTGGAGAAGCATTCGTTACCTTTTCTGACGACTCTAACTCTTGAGCCTGTGTATCTCCAAAAGCACTACTTGCATCTTGATCAGTGCCATCATCTGGTGATATACCTCCATTATTGGCAACCAAAGCACCGACATCATCTTTTAGCTCATAAGTTGTCCCATCCCATCCATCATCATAACTGTCATAAGCATTGATAAAAAAATCAATCCCACCAGAAATGCAGACCTTATGATCGGTTAACAACCCTGGTGAAGCGCCATAAACTCCCTCACCTTGGGCCCACAATACTGTACCTGCCCCTGCGGAATCGGTTGTGATACTCATCCACTTTTCGCCAGGGAATGACCCTCCACTTGAAGTGATAAAATACTCTGAATCACCGGGTTCACAATAACTAAATCTTTCCGAAGATTCCAATTCCTGTGCCTGCGTATCTCCAAAAGTCCCGCCTGCATCTTGATCAGTGCCATCATCCGGCGATACGCCGCCATTATTAGCAACAACAGTGGCGCTTGCATCTGTTAACTCATAAGTTGTCCCATCCCATCCATCATCAAAGCTGTCATAGGCATTGATAAAATAATCTACCCCTTTGGTCACGCAAACCGACTGATTGGTTAACAATCCTGGTGAGGCACCGTAAACGCCGCTACCCTGGTCCCATAATACTGTGCCTGCCCCTGCGGAATCAGTAGTAATACTCATCCACTTTTCGGTAGGGAATGACCCTCCACTTGAAGTGATAAAGAGTTCTGCTTGTCCAGGGTTACATTGGCTATATGTAAATGTGTAGGTTAGTGTTGTAATGATGGACAGAATACTGTAACTGTATAATTTTTTCATATTGAATAACTTAAAAAAGATGAATATTACCTAAGCACAAATTACATTTTTTTTTTAAAAAAACAAATTAACATAAATTAGAGAAGGTCCACATGAAGTTGTAATTAGCATTCTTGCCAATCTTATTCAAGTGAAAAATAGCCATTTGTCTAAATAGTTTTTTCACTTATCACTCATTTTTTATTCTTTTTCGCTGTTTTTTGTCGATTTTTATTCTTTTTCGTCGGTTTTTGAGCTTTCCTCTATTTTTATAGATAGCCATTTTTCCAATGTAGCGATGAGCTTTTCTTTTTCAAGGTCAGTCATCTCTTTGATCCGCGCATTTCCATGATGTTTGCCTGCCATAAAGAACCATTCAGAGTTTTCTTTTTCAGCTGGAGGTACAGCAGTTGCAGACCAGGTATCTATTCCACCATATATATAAATGAATTGATTGTCCTCTGTTTTTAACCAATCATTTACATTTTTTAGTACTTCTCCATTAAATTTAAAGTTAATCTTATTAGGCAAAAAGGTTGCGTGTGGATTCGTATGGGTTGGTAAAGCTACTAGAAGGTCTTTAAACTCTTTTGTTTCGTATCCATAATACCCCATTTCTGTGGCAGATTGATAATAATGTGACCCAAAGACAGCAATTGATTCATCACTAAAAAAAGAGATGCTAGAAACAGCATCCAGATATTCTACCATGTTTTTGATAGGCACTGTATCGCTCGGTATCAAATCACAACTATGCCCGTATTGCCAAAAAGAAAATGGATATTCCAATACAGCATATTCAAAAGCTTCATCTATTGTTAAATAGGTATAATGTGTGCTAGCCTCCTGGCTATAAATCTTTAGCAAAGGCATTATTTTTTCTCTGTTTTCTAATAAATTTACTTGAAAAGCTTTTATTTTTTCACGGCATTCTTCATTGCCAATAGTGTCAAAAAAAGAATAAATCCGTTGGTCTTCATATGCATTGTTTATTGGCGCTACATAAGGGACGCTCACATCAACATCATTGGGATAAAAGTACCGATAGAAGATAGTTGTAGCACCTCCTTTACTGATGCCCGTGCTTATCCATTTTTTTAAATAAAGACTACTAAAGAGTTCTTTAATGTGGTGTAGATCCGCAGTAACTTGTTCTAGATTAAGGTAGCTATAGTTTAGGGTATCTGGCATACTTTCTCCAAAGAAACGATGCTCAATATCAATTTGGTTTGCATTAATAAATTTGCTAAGCTCATAAATTCTGTTTTTACTTCTGCTATATCCTTCTGTAATCATTACAGTTGGTCGTTCAAACCCTTTGTGAGAGAGAAATACTTTTTGATAAAAAAATCCTTTTGAAGAATCGCTGTGATCTAAAGGTTGCTTAATTTTCAATTCATAGGTTGCTTTAAAATTCTCAGCGGTTTCAATTTTTTTAAAAGCTACATCTGGAAGATCCGATAATAAAGCTTCAATGTTTTCAGTTTGTGCACTTATAATATTTAAGAAACCAAAGAAGAAGAGTAGAAGAAAATGGTTATTCATAATTAAGAATTGGAGCTAACGTTTAGTGTAAAAAAATAGAGGTTTACAAGGTGTATCCATTTAAATTATAACGAAACTTTGTACAAGATACAACATCTGAATTAATACGACAGAATTCCTTTTTTTGCGCTAAAACCGTTTTAAAGTATTTTATTTGCAGAGTAGTCTCATAAAAATTATTGTGAAGTGAAAATTATTAATTACTCGGAAAACCCTGATACTGAAGAGATTTACATAGCATTGAGTAAAGGGGCAATAATTGTGCATCTCGAAAGTGTTTACGCTGTGGTTTCAATTGCTGATCAGAATGGTGTTCTATCTCTTAATAGGGTAAAGAGAAGGAGGCCGGGAAAAAGCTATGGTACTTTAGTCTCAGATGTAAGCGATTTTATTATGACTTCGAGTGTTAATCATAAAACTAAAGAAGTGACAATGAAATTGGGGTTGGAAAGAGCTTTAGATAATTGCTTTTTAAGATTTCCTTTTAAAGGGATTCAAAACACGGAGCTTTTTATGAATGGCACCCATCAAGGTCTTGTTGTCGTGGAACCAGTTCGTTCCTTTTGCAAAGAAATAGAGCAACGGCTTGCAGAAAATAAAGATGATTTAATGATGAACCGCCTTGTGTGTTCGAGCGCAAATATTAGTGGTGATGCTAAAGGTTCTATCGTTGAGCGAGATGCAGCATTGAAATTTGGAAAAGCAATGGGGGTAGAGTTGTTTGTTGAATTTAATTTTCCTAAGTCCAAAGAAAAAAAGGGCTCTTTTCCGATTTTTTCATTTGGAGAGATGACATATTGTATTGAAAGGAAAGGGCCAGGGTTTGAGGCGATCGATAAGCAGTTGTTGGAATCTGGATTATTAAAGACTTTCTAATATTTCAATTAGGTCATTGGTGTTTTTGCTATTTGGAATGTTTTTGATAAGTTTTTCGCATTGCTGTATTTGAGGTTTCTCCAAATATCCTGAACAGCAGGAATTGAACTTAAGACTCAATTCTTCCTCTGTCATTGGAGTTTTCCAGTGACCAGGCCAGGAGTTTGAGATTACTTCCGTTCCATTCTCCAATTTTATAATAACTTGCATTTTTCCAAAATCTCGCGGGATTGTTGAATCCATGTTTAATTCTATTCTGTTTAAATAGTCCTGAACTACCTCTGAGTTAAGTTTTGTATTACAGAAACTATTGGCGTCTACAAATCCATCAATTAAGGAAATAGCTACGTTATATTGGAAGCTAAATCGAGTCTCGTCTGAACTATTAGGAAGAGGCCTGTTGCAGTATTTGAAAATTGGCACTCGGACTTCAATTTTACCTTTCCGGTGATCAAGTTTGTGCAATTGCAATGCCCCATTGATTGCAATCTGCATTGCGGTGTGCGCTGGCCATTTTTTAATGGCAAATCCTGGTGAAGAAAAACAGGAAATTTTTTCCATTCCTTCTGTGAGCGCTTTATGATTAAAACTATATCCACCAAATACTTGCGCCCATCCGCTTCCTGTTTCAATAATCTCTTTAGATGAAGTGAGTCCACGAGCCGCTAACATTGCGGCTTCAAGTCCTGATCGAGCTGCGTTACCACAGTGAGTAGCTTTAGTCATCGTGCCAATATTTCCTGAAATTCCGGACGATCTGCTAGCGGCATATCCAAGCGCCATTGTACATTCATCTTCAGTTAAGCCTAAAGCAATGGCTGATGCTAAGGCAGACCCAAGTGGACCAACGGTTCCTGGTGGATGAAAACCTTGTTTTTCAAATGGAAAGTGATTTTTGTTATCAGCAGCTTCGTTGTCTGCTATTTTTGCGCCTATTCGTAATCCTGCTTCAATTTGTATTCCTGCCATAAAGGCTTTTAAGAATGTTTTTCCATCAATTTCTCGTGACTGGGCAATTGCAATGAGCGGAGAAAGCACCGGTGAAATTGCATGTGTAGGAGGGAGGAACATAGGCTCAAAATCCATTGAATGTATAGCGCAACCGTACATAAACGCAGCCTCTGGTAAATTTGCTTCAAGATTATGACCGATTACTTTAATGCCTGTTTTGGGTTCCTGAGGCTTAAAATGTTCAACTAGTATTTTCACAGTATTGTGACTAATTCCAGCGAGTAAAACACCTAAACCGTCTCGTAGTAGATCTATAACTTTCGTCAGCGTAGCTTCCTCTACTACTTCAATATTAATTGAATAAGCTGCCTTCACAACAGTTTCGGTAATGCTTTGGGATGTTTTTGTTCTGTTATGTAAGTTAGTTTCCTTCAAGATACTCATACGCTTTGTTTTGCACAGTGTCGAATTTTATATTTTCATTTTTTAATTTACCAATTTCTAAACTAAACATTGGCATATATAATGTTTTAACATAGTTTAAATTTACTTGGAAATCAATACCGATACTTAAATTTTTTAAAGGTATATATTTAAAACCAATTTTGCTTTCTGCACCAACTGTAAAAAAGGGTGAACTAGAATTACTTCCGTTTATCCATGGCGATGATCCACTAGAGTTTGAGTAACTACCCCAAAAAAGGTTTATACCAGCTTGATATTGAACCCTGAAATGTTTTTCTCCTATATATTTTCCCAAAATGATCCCAAATTGGTTTTGAGAAGGACCATTTAAAATTAATGCTCCGAGTTTATTATGTCCTAAATAACCTAGCGAGTAAATGAAATTATTTTTTAATACATTCACCTCTAGTCCTATTACAGGTTGTTCATTGCCGTTATCCGCGTCAAATGAGGGCCCAATTTTAGGATTAAATGCAAACCCATCTATTTCTTTTACGACTTGGCTTAACAATTTATTGTTGAATTGGAATAAGAGTAAAATCAATATAATATTTTTTAGAATACTCATTTATTATTTTGCTAATTATAGTCTAATGACAACTTCTTGTTTATTGAAAACTAATTTAAGGTTAGGATTCAAAATAATGAAATATTGGGGTTTTGGGCCACCTTTTATTAATGATTATTTGAAATTCTTTTGTTAATTCAAAATTTTCTAGTACTATTGTGATATTAAAATGATATCATTATGAAAAACGAAAAACAAATTAAAGCAAGTAACGGTTATGTAATGCTACTAGTGTTATTAGTTGTAATTATGAGTATGGTAGCCGGTTTACTAATCACAAAAAATCCATTATTTATAATTATAGCGCCGTTTATAGCGCTAATAGTTAAGGGATTCTTTACTATCAATCCAAATGGTTCAAAAGTAATGGTGCTGTTTGGGGCGTATAAAGGTACTGTACGTGATAATGGGTTCTTTTGGACAAATCCTTTTTATACGAGGCAAAGAATTTCTTTGAGAGCAAGGAATTTTGATAGCGAGCGAGTAAAGGTTAATGATAAGATTGGAAATCCAATTATGATTAACGTAATATTAGTTTGGAAAGTAGAAGATACGTATAAATCGGCTTTCGATGTAGATAACTATGAGGAGTTTGTTCGGGTTCAAACGGATGCTGCCGTAAGAAAATTAGCCGGCTCATATCCTTATGATAATTTTGATGATGAGCATGCTGAATTAACTTTAAGGTCTGGAATGGATGGAGTAAATAATGCTTTGGAAGATGAAATTACTGAGCGTCTAGCTATTGCAGGTATAAAGGTAATGGAAGCAAGAATTGGTTATTTAGCTTATGCCCCAGAAATTGCAAGTTCAATGTTGAAAAGACAACAGGCCGTTGCTATTGTAGCTGCTCGTAAGAAAATTGTTGAAGGGGCAGTTGGAATGGTGGAAGATGCTTTGGGTAAGCTAGCTAAAGATAATATTATTGATTTCGATGATGATAAAAAAGCTTCAATGGTGAGCAATCTAATGGTGGTTTTATGCGGTGATAAAGAGGCTACACCAGTAATTAATACTGGGTCATTAAACTAATAATTCGTGAGTAAAAGAAAGTCATTTGTATTAAGGATTAACCCCGATACATTTAAGCAAATTGAGAAATGGGCAGATGATGAATTTCGTAGTGTTAATGGGCAATTGGAATGGATTATTAATAAAAGCCTTAAAGACGCTAAAAGACTAACGAATAAACAAAAATCCCAAGAAAACAGAACGGATAAAAAATAGTAGTTCATTTAGGTTATACAGTAATCCATGTTCTAATTAGTGTACGTTTTTTTTCAGGATCTTTATAGTCAGTATACTCTGTCCTGTTGTGACATATGAAATTATTATTGATATAAAGTATGTCGCCGCGCTCCATGTTGTAATTTATCTGATGCTCTTTTCTTTCAAAGAATTCATCTATGTGGTCTAAGCTCTTAACCAGTTCTTCTGGTAAAACCTTATTACATTTCTCGTGTCCGCTAATAATCCAATAGCGCATATATCTGAATTTGAATATTTCAGCCTGATAAGAGAAAATTGGAAATCGGTTTTTCTTGATGGCTTTAATATCAACCTTGCTTCCTGGAGTTATTACATCTCTAATAATATCTTTTGAAAGTATGGGAATAGATTCAGGGTAGAATTCTTTAAGCCATAAGTATAAATTAGCTGCATTTGCGATAATTGACTCTCCTCCAGTTTTTCCGGGTTGTAAACATAAAAGCCCTACAATATCTGGACTGTATTGAAATGATGTACTGTCTGTGTGGAATCCTGTTGATGCGTTCGTTTTTGAAACGGGAATAGCATCTTTTTTATAATCTAAATTCCGGTCTTTCACTTCGAAGAGTTCTGCATAACGATCATTTAATTTACCTAAACCAAGAGAAATGATGTAATAAAGGGATTTTATCCTATCGTTATCTAAGTCACAATCAGGAATTTTAAGTAAGGAAATTCCTGGATTATTCATGATTTTTGGAAGATTCTCATTAGACCATTTCGTTAATTGATTGAAATGTGAAGTTTTACTTGCTTCAGTCAGTAAGTCGGGATCGATAGTAGAATTCTTGATTAGATTAGGACATGGTTTGACTAGGTTTTCTGGAATGTATTGTTCAATGTAATGAATTTCGGGAGGAGTATTATTCCAGGCTAGATTATGTAATTTGTCTTCACTTATCATTATACCTTTTGAATTTTGAAAGCCATGTGCAATGGTAGATCTTCGAGCGGCCCAAAAAATTTTTCATCCAGAGCTATATGATCCTTGGTTATATGCAGTTCATGCACTTCTGGAATAGTTTTGAAATTAGCATTTTTGAGACAAGAGAAATAGTCCTGAATAGTTTTATGGACGCACTGAACATTTACAGGAACCCCATCCCTTCTCCAAATTTCACCGGGGAATAATGTATTTCTTGCTGAGAAATATCCTCCATTAACTTCAAAATAAAATGGGTATTTGTCCTTTTTTAAATACGCTAATAACGGGTGGGGAACAGAAAAAATAAAATATCCTCCTGGTTTGAGTAATTGAAGAGCCTTTTCCATTGTAGCTTGAGTCTCTTCTATGGTAAGGTAGTTAAACAAAAACATGGCAATGATGAGGTCATACGTCTCCTTTTTGTCAGCTTTGAAATCTGAAATATCCATTGCCTTATATGTAGCATTTTGAATATTTTCGTTTTCTTGGATTTGTTTTGCGTTGGCAATCATATTGTCTGAAATATCAATTCCATCAACGTGTTGAGCACCTCTCTTGAGTATTTGTCTTCCAACGTATCCTTCGCCGCAACCCATGTCTAGAACATTTAAATTTTTTAACGGTTCACATAAGTCTAGCACAAAAGGCCGGGCAGAATAATCTGACAGTAAAATGGGTTCATTACGACTCCAGTCATTTGCTTGGTTGTCATATAGTTTTTTCGTGTTTTTTTCTGCTTTCATATTATTGCTTTTTCGCCCTTTCAAGCATCATGTCCCAAAACATTACCCTTAACCCCAAAGCTTTGAGCATACCCTTTCTTATTCCAGCTAAACTTTCAGGATTTTCTTTTACCATATCTTCAGCAATTTGAATCATAATCTTTCCATGTTCATCATCAATTTCAGAATGTAATTCAAAAAACACGTAATCGTATTTTTCCAGTTTAGTATGTGCTTGTATCCCAAGTGTAACGTGCTTATAGATGTATTTTACAATGCTTTCTGTTCCTATGCCAATTGCTCCTATCACCTCTGCTTCCGATCCACTATACACTACATTTAGAAACATTTCGCGCCAGATTGCAGTTGCTTCGTCAATTTCTATATTTTCCTTAGTTCCGAGGGCTTTTTGAAATCTTTTGAATAACTCTGGATGAGAAATGCCCTGTACCCATTCTTCTTTAATGCCAAGTTCTTTCAATAGTTCAATTTCTTCTGCATCAATATTTCCATTTTCTTCACTTAGATTATCCAACAAGTGATTTCTATGAGATGGACTACTAATTTTTGAAATAGCGGCCGTGAGGTATCTAGGGAACCAAGATGTGTACCCTGAATATTGTACTGAAAAATCTTTTATTGCTAGTTCAGGATTATTTAAAGAACCATCTTCAAGAGCAAATAAATATGGGTGATTAACTGCTTTGTGATTTTGTGCCTCTTGAACTAATTTTTCTACTTCGGTCATAATTTTTCTTTTTTGCTAGTAATGTTTGCTTACGCATACTGGCTTTGTTTTCAGATGGGTATTTGTAGAGTCAAATGTATAAATTAAAGCCTGAACTTCCAAGTACAAAACGAACCTTGGGGTTTTTCCAAAACCACAATGTTACTCATCGTTTTGGCAAAACATGAAGAATTTGATTGCTATGATTCCGGTTATGAAGTTTGACTCCCGGAAGGTGGTAGGCATATACAGTGATATCGCTTTATTATAGGTAAAATAAGAGAAGGTTAAATGTCTGCCAATTGAAAAATTTGTTCATTCTGTTTTCTATTAACTGAAGAAGGCGTTAATCTTAACATTTGATTACGCAAGCTAATTAATATTGGATTATTGAGATGTGCCATTTTTCCAACAAGCCAACTTGCTTTAGCTATTTTATGAGCTTTAGGTAATCTTAATTTTTGATATTCTGTAAATGCCTTGGTAATTTCATATTTGTCTATACATTCTGAAAGTACAAAAGCATCTTCGATAGCTTGACACGCACCTTGGCCCATATTTGGGGTTGTTGCGTGTGCAGAATCTCCGATTAAACAAATATTTTCTTTATGCCAAATGCTTGTTGGTTTTAAATCTGAAATTTCGGCAGTATTAATTCGTTCTTTTTTCGTTGATTTTATGATGTCTTTAATCACTGATTTATAATCGATAAAATATTGTTCTAAATTGTTGATGGAAAATTCATTCTTATTTTTTTTGAACGATTTTAAAGCATACCAATAAACTTTATTTTCTGCAATTTGAACAAAACCAAAACGTTCGGATTTCCCCCATGCTTCGTTCAATTCGTTTCTAAATTTTATCGGTAAATTGAAATCTGTAATCCCTCTCCAGCATATTTGATTTGCATTCCTTATGCTATTATTTGGTAAAATATTTTGTCTAACAATAGAGTTTAGTCCATCTGCTCCCAAAATGGTTGAGGATTGAATTTGTTTCCCATTTTCAAATTTCAAAGAATAAGCATTCGCTTTTTTGTCAATTGAAATAAGTTTATGTTTTAATTCAATTTTAGTATTTAACCTTTCCATTAAAATTTGTTGCAATTTCCCTCTATGAATGGCAATGTTTTTAATATTGTGTTTTTGCTCAAAATAGGATAAGTCAATTTTAGAAAGTGGCTTTAGATTAGAATTGGTAATATTCATTAAAGAGATTGGATTTCCATTTTCCTCAATTAGTTTTCGTAAACCTAACTTTTCATAAACTTGCATTGCATTACTGGCTAGAATTATTCCCGCTCCAACCGGTTTTATTTGTTCAGCTCCTTCAAAAATTCTTATATTAATTCCTTTTTGTTCAAGTGCAATTGCAGTAGTTAATCCTCCTATTCCTGCTCCAATAATATCAATTGTCATGTTGTTTGTTCTAGTTGGGTTTAACGTTACAGCTAAAATACGTAAAATCGATACCTATCGGAAGGTAAGTTAGGTTATATATTTTAACTTTAGTTGGGAGCTGTTTAGTCATTTCATTATCCAATACATTGGAATGCTATCCATTTTTATGCTGTCGTAGATAATCAAGATATAAATGCGAAACAGGTTCTTTTTGGATATCTTTGAAGTGCTCAATAATTACTAGACACATGAAATTTTTTATAATAATATTTTTACTATTTATAACAAGCTTGAGCTTTTCCCAGAAAAGAAAGGTGCCTCAAGGTCAATTGCTGCGTGAAGCGCCTTATTGGGCTCAGTTGATGTACGAGGAATCGCCAAACGTTTACAATGTCGATCATTCTTATTCGGAGTATTATCAAACGCATCCTTTCGAGAAATCTTACCATACACAGTATTATAAATATTGGAGAAGGGCCGTAGATTTAAGAGTAGAAGCAGATGGTTCTATTGGCCCTAAAGAGGTATCAACTTATATCGATGGCCTTTCGAATCAAAATAATAACACGAAACAATCCGGATCTTGGTCGCTAGTTGGTCCCCTTCAAATGCAGAATGCAAGTGGAGACATTATTGGACAGCAAACCAATGTATACAGCTTGGCGAAAGGGGCTTCAAACCCCTTAATCATGTTTTGTGGGACAGAAAACGGAGAGATTTACAAGAGTATAGATGGCGGCGAAATTTGGAGTAATGTTTCTTATGAAATATTCGTTCCAACAGGATTGTTCTCTGCAGGGGTGACTGCTTTGGCAGTAGATCCAAGTGATGCTGATATCGTTTATGCCGGATCTGGAGATGTCTTATTTAAAACTATCGATGGGGGCTCCAATTGGGCAATTACATATTCTACTCCAGTATTGGATGCCAACGAAATTATTATTAATGAATTGAATCCTAATATTGTTATGATTGCAGGAGCAACTGGGTTTCATCGAAGTACGGATGCAGGAATCACTTGGGTAGAAATGTATACAGATGCTTCTTACGACATCAAGGCAAACCCACAAAATTCCAACACGCTTTATTTGGTAAAAGAAAACGGTCCTGAAGATGTGGCGGAATTCTGGAGGTCTTATGATGCTGGTCAAAGTTTTCAAATACAGACTTCTGGCTGGTATACTTCAAGCGATCCAGATCGAAATTGTGGAGGGGCTCGAATCGCCGTATCTCCAGCAGATACTAATAGAGTGTATGCTTATCTTATTGGTGAATCTAAAACGGATGACGTAGGATACATTGGAGTTTATCGAAGCAATGACGGGGGAACAACTTGGACGCTTCCAAACGGGCCAGATGGAGGTCCTTATACAGCTGCGCATCCTAATTTAGCGATCGGTACTAGTACTTGGCTTTACCATCAGGGGTTTTATAATTGTGGGTTTATGGCCTCCAATACAAATGCAGATGAAATTTTAATAGGAGGCCTTAATTTATGGCGTTCGAATGACGGAGGAGCGACCTTCGAATGTGTGAACGGCTATGAATGCTCCAATTATTCAATGCATGTAGATATGCAAGATTTCAGGGTTTTCGGAAATGAATACTGGATTTCGACAGATGGTGGGATTTACAAATCATTCGATTTTTTCAATACACAACCTGAAGTTAAAATGTATGGAGTGCACGGTTCAGATTATTGGGGGTTCGGACAGGGCTGGAACGAAGATGTACTCATTGGGGGATTGTATCACAATGGAAATCCAACTTACTACGAAAATTACCCTGCTGGAGAATTCCTTAATATTGGTGGAGGAGAAGCACCAACAGGATATGTAAGTCCTGAATCAGGAAGACGGGTTTACACTTCTGATGTAGGGAGTAAGTACTTGCCCTTAAATATTGGCGATCCTATTGCTAATGCTTCTATGGGAATGGCTCCAAATGAAAGCTATTGGGCGGCTAATTCTAGCGAAATGGTTTTCCATCCGAATTGTTATAATATTGTGTTTCTCGGAAACGAAAACAATTTGTATAAAAGTGAAGATGCAGGAGCATCTTATTCTGAATGGGCTTCCTTTGGTAATATTAATGATAAGGTCCAAGCAATTGAAATCTCCCGAAAGGATCCTTCTGTGATGTATGTACATATTAATCCTTCGACGGGGTCGGTTGGGAAACTTTATAGAAGTAACGATTCAGGACTTACATGGAATCAAATAACCATTCCAGCTGGATCAAGTAAGCAGATGTTATTAACCATGAATCCCAATGATGAAAATGAACTTTGGATGGCTTACCACAACGGAAGCAATGGGTTTAAGATCTGGCATACAAACAATGGTGGAGGGACATGGAACAATAGAACCACCGCAACATTAATTGGAGAAGCTCCTTGCAGTATTTTCCATGTAGGAAATACAGATGGTGGGGTATATCTCTGTACGCAAAACACAGTTTATTATCGCAACAATGTAATGACCGACTGGGTAATAGACAATGCTGGCTTGCCTACGGTTTTTTACACCAATAAAGCCAAGCCTTTTTACCGCGACAGTAAAATTAGATCAGCATCTTATGGTAAAGGGATTTGGGAAAGTCCATTTTATGAAGCTCCATCAGGTCCAGTTGCGACTGCAATGGTAGACCATTTTAAAAAATGGTGTGAAAGCGATACGTTCTATTTTGACGATTATTCCATGCTCGATCATGATGGAGCAAGTTGGAATTGGACTTTTCCGACAGGTACACCAAGCACCTCAACCGCTCGAAACCCATCGGTTGTTTTTAATGGTTTAGGTCAGCATTTAGCAATTTTAGAAGTAACGGATATCAATTCTGTAAGTGATGTAGATAGCATATATGTAGAACTTACTGGAGCTACTACAAATGATATTCAAGAAGGTTTTGAAAACGCTTTTCCACCAGCGGGTTGGCAAACTGCTGCTACAGGTAATTTAAGTTGGGGTCATGCAACTACGGTAGGTGGTTTTGGGACTTCTGCCAACTCTATGGTGGCGGATAATTACAATGTAAACGGGGGTGGTACAACCTGCGATATGATTGCTGCGATCGATCTTTCTGCGGTAACTAGTAACTGGTTGACCTTCGATGTGGCATATGCACGTTGGAGCGGGGCATATTTGGATAGTCTCGAAGTATTGGTTTCTACAGATTGCGGAATTACCTGGAATACCGTTTATTTTAAGGGAGATACAGATTTGGCAACGGCTCCAGATTTCTCAAGTGCAGCGTTTGTACCGTCGGACTCAGAATGGCGAACAGACTCCATAGATATGACGAGCTATCTAGGAGAAGACTTTTTAAGTATTGCATTTAGAAATCACGGTAATTGGTCGCAAATGCTTTATGTTGATAACATCAACCTGGGAGATCAAGCGGTAGCAATCGAGGCTGCCCCTTCGAAAGAATGGGTTTCTTTTTACCCGAACCCAGTGGCTGTAGATGGCCAGTTGAAAATCTCATCATCTACCGATGCGCCTTTAGAATTCTCCCTTTTTAATTTGAACGGAAAACTTATTTCTCATCAGCTTATAAATGGAAACGACCTCATAAATATAGGCAAGCTTCAGTTGAGCATGGGTACTTATTTATATCATGTAAAAGGGAATAGCATCATGCGCAATGGAAAATTGACTGTTGTGAAAACTCGTTAATGTAATTGTCTGGGCAAAAAAGGTGAGGGGTGCACATTATTTTCAGTATTTCTTTTTCAAATAGAATTTGCAACGGCGGTTATGTAAAATGCGTTATTATGCAATTTACACATTGTTGTTGGTAGTTTTATTAAATCAAAATATACAAAAGAAAGAAAACTATTTTTAAGAAAAGATAGATCTCCAATGCCATTAATTTAAGTTGTTACTTAACATATAAGTTCCATTTATTTATTCTTTCTTCAATTGTGCTTGGGTGTGATGAAAAGTGAAAATATAAATCTATATATAACTTAATGCCTGTCAATAGACATAGCATAGGAAAATCATAAGCATGACCCATAGCTGACATAGCGCCTAAACAAATAACAACATGAAGGATTATCATTCGAAATACAGGGTTCAGTTGACTCTTGTAAAAAGTACTGCTTTTTTCATTTCCTCGTTTAATAAAATAATTTACGATGAGCGAAATAAAGTGATAAAAAAACAATAAACCGATCGCATATAGCGTGGAAAGACTCATTAACGCGAACAACCTCTGCGGCCCAATAAAAAAGAAGAAAAAGAGGGACCATACGAAACACAAGGATGACAGAAATAAAACCCGATGTATCTTATAACGATATATGTGATAAAGAAATTTTGCATTTTTATCTTTAGACAATTTATAGTCTTTCTGAAGTTTTTCTGCTCTGCTTCTACCAACATTTGGAAAGGGGACTATATCATTCGTAATACAAAAGGGTTTATTAGGTTCTGGATTTATGATTTTTTTAGGCGCGTGTTTCATTATTTCTAGGCACGTTCTGTTTTTCAAAAAAAAGATTTTATAACACGAAAAAAAAAGAATAACAAATGTTTCTAAGATATAGGCGCCAAGAACACCCAAAGCCTCCCAATTATAAAAAATTACACCAAATATGGGGATTAGATTTAAAAAGAATATTGGAAAAATACTCGGATAATGAGTTCCCCAAAACATCAATGCTTGTAGCGGTCTTTGCTTTTGTTCATTGAAAAGGTTGCGTTTATTAGAATTCTGCCATTTATTCAATAGTCTTCGCTCCTGTTCTCTGTGATTATATTGCTCTCTTTTCATCTATTTGAAGGTACTTCTCTCTTTATTTTCTTTTGTTGTGCTAAATAGGATATTTAATTTATGTTTTAATATTACCACACAACTCGTAGCTATTTTTAGTTTATTAATTTCTATAAAGTAAAAGTTTTTTTACACTTTCCAATTTCTTTAAGGACTTTCATTTATGGTGTGTTATGCTTTGCTTTTCTAAGCATAAGTTCAGATTTAGTTTGTAAACCATTCCTTAAATGTTGATTGGTGTAGTGCTCAGAATTGAAAGAAATTTCAGATGAATATAAAAACCCCGAATTTGGAAGAGGTTCAAGTATTACTGTGTCCATACTTGACATCTGATTTATATATTCTATTCGCTTATCATATTTATCAGCATAGTTCTGTGTTATTTTATATTGAGTTACTAAATTCCAAGTATTAAAAAGAATTATACAAACAAGAACCAATTTTATAAAAGATAGAGGTATTCTCAATCTAAATAATTCAATCTGTCGGATATTATATACCAAATATAAACCATACACAAAAAACAGTATTGATATGGGGAATAGAGTTCTAATTGCAGCTACATCTTGTGTTTTATAAGTTATTGGTAGCTGGAAGAAAAAAAGCAGTAGCAAAAGAACACCTGTGGAAACTAAAGATCTTTTAATAAACGTTGACCTTGAAATGCTTTTTGTATTTGTAAATACATAATATGACGGAATTGTGAATAATAGAACATAAATAAGAATGTTTGGAACCCTAAAAAGTAGGATAATAGCTGTCATTTTAATATTTAGTATAAAGCTCTCAAAAACACTTATCTGATTAAAAAAAGCGCCTCTGACATTATTGCCATTACCAAGATAAAGAAGGGTAAAACTTATTAAGAGACTAACAAATGATAATAGGAGTTTATTCGCTATTATTTTATTCGGTTTTTTATATTTATAAAAAAAGAATAATACAAATATCACAAAAAGTAAGATTACGCTTAGCGCACCATTAGAGCCTCCAATAAATAGCGATGCAAGAGTTATAATGATTTTATTACTAACGTTTTTCTTGTCATTAAAAATAAATGCAAATGCAAAAAATAACATAATAACACTTAATAAATAAGTACTGTTTGAGGATAACCAAAACCACGTTTCTCCAATGTTAAATGATGTATAAAAGATAGCTGAAACAATAAAGGTTGCGTAATTAAGTATTTGCAATTTATCATTTGGTGTGGATTTATTTAATAACTTTCTATGAGCATATATGGAATAATAAATCGCAGTTATAAATAGTGTTAACAATAAAATATTATAGATAAATAACGTGTACTTGTATTGAAGTAACCCGGCTACAGAAAAACTTACAAAAACGGAAATATATCTAGTACACCAATCATTGTATTGATGTATTACAGAATCAATTACTCCTATTTTATTGACTGTATAAATTGAATAATAATCATCGTGAGCTATTCTGTTATTTATTGACAAAATAATATACAGAATAATGAAAATAATATTTGCTGTAAAAATAAATGTTTTGATATCTATTTTATCTATTATTCTCATATGGAACCCTTGTTTTTACTACTATCTTGGACATCTCTTTTGTACATTCTTCGCTTTAGTGCTGCTTTTTGTTTTGTTAAAAAAGGAGTTACTTTTTGAAGTACAGACACGAATCCACATCCGCTAAGTAAATAAATTATTGGAAGAATATAGATTAGGAACCGTGATTCATGAGTAGAGTAAGTTAATGCAACAATAAATGCGTGTCCTACTATTACAGCCAAAACAATACGAATAATCATGGATTTGCGATATTTAATAATTCCTAAAAAAGCTAGGAAATATGCTGGGATAATCCATAATAGTATGTGTGCTTTATAAATTGTTGAATGATGTGAGCGTATTTGAATAAACATATTACCAATTCTAAGGAAAGCAAGTTTAATGCAGGAAATGGGGTGCTTGATGATATATTTATATCCTTGTGACCAATTCTCTTGATTTTTGATTTCTTCCTTTGGCATTTCAATTCTTAATTCTGGATGCCCCCATATAACTTCCCCTTTTTTCATAAGTTCAACAGGTGTAGTTACATTTATCGCCTTCTGGAGAGTAGGAATAGAGTTTGCCAGAATGATGAATGAAAAGAAGATAATTATTACACTTGATATTTTAACCTTGAGTTTAAGTTTTGAGTAAAAAATAAAAAAGCAAATAAATATTGGTAAAAATATCCATCCATTGGGACGTATTAAAATTGTTGTTAACAGAATAAAAATAAATATTATAATGTATTTATAGGAGCGAGAATTTAATACTTTGTAAAATGCCCAACATGAAAAGATAACGAATGAAGAATACAAAGATTCAGTAAGAATAAATGTGTGCCATGTGTTAATAAAAGGATTCAACATGTATAGTGAAATTGCTACGTATCCACTTATACTATTGCCGGTAATATGTTTCGCAAGATTAAATAAAGTAAAAGCAGCAATAATTGAAATAATTATTTGAAATATAACAACAAATTCTAGGGGTAGGCCTATAAGTTTAATTAGCGCTATAAATATGATATAGCCAAAATATTGATTTCCTCGGCCTATAATAGAGGTGCCGTTTAATATGTTTTCAGCCCCCAATAAATACCTATCAGAATCTAACCAATATTGGATTCCTGGAATACCAGTAGTAAAATAACCGTATTTCCAATTCATATAGTTTAGGTATATGAACCTAAGCATTATGCCAATAAGAAAGAGATATTTAATTATTTTTTTATTTAAAAATATTTTTGAGATCTCTAACATAAATTATGTCTAACGGTTTGGCTAAACTGCGTACCGATAGCCATCGTGGATGCAGTTTAGGTTTTGTTATCGGTATTCCTATTTCTGGTTGAAAGTACATTTTCAATGTCATTTATACTAGTATTTTTAGCTTTTAACAGAATCAAAGTGTGGTAAATAAGATCGGCTACCTCATTTTTGAGAAGATTATCATCATTATCTTTTGCTTCAATAACCACTTCTATAGCTTCTTCTCCCACTTTCTGCGCAACTTTATTGATTCCGCGTTTGTAAAGTTTATTGGTGTACGAGTCGGAATCATTTTCATCAATTCGTTGATTAATTGTTCGTTCTAGTTCGTATATAAATCCTTTAGAAGTTTCTTCATCAAAGCAGGAAGTACTGCCCGTGTGACACGTTGGTCCTTCAGGTGTGGCCTTGATTAGAATTGTATCCTTGTCGCAATCTATTCGCATATCGTCTACCCTTAAATAGTTTTTCGAAGATTCTCCTTTCGTCCAAAGCCTGTTTTTACTTCTGCTAAAGAAAGTAACAAACTTGTCAGATTTAGTTTTGTTATAAGCCTCTTCGTTCATATACCCTAGCATTAAAACTTGTAGGGTAGTGGTGTTTTGAATGATTACAGGAACAAGCCCGTCACCTTTTTTGAAATCTATTTGCATCGTACTGGTATTTTGTTTGTTTTTAAGTAGTTTTTTAGTTGTGCTATTGGAATTTCACCGTAGTGAAAAATACTTGCTGCTAACCCTGCTGTGGCTTTCGTATTGTTGAATAAATCCTTAAAATCTTCCATTGATCCAGCTCCTCCCGAACCAATGACAGGTACATTTACTGCATTACTAACAGATCCGACAATATCCAGGGCGAATCCTTTTTTAGTGCCATCGTTATTCATGGATGTTAACAGGATTTCACCTGCACCTAGTTCAACAGCTTGTTTTGCCCATTGAATAGTTTTTAATTCTGTTACTGTTCTGCCTCCATGAACAAAGACTTGCCATTCGTAGTCCATATATTTAGTATCTATTGCTAGGACAACACACTGACTACCGAAACGATCAGCAATTTCTTTAATTAATTCAGGTCTCTTAACTGCAGAAGAATTGATAGAAACTTTATCCGCTCCTGCAGCAATAATTTTTGAGACATCTTCAACAGAATTAATACCTCCACCAACAGTAAATGGAATATCTATTTCCTTAGAGATTTTTTTAACAAGTTCAATCAAGGTTTTTCTTTTTTCAATTGTAGCTGTGATATCAAGAAATACAAGTTCATCTGCTCCTTCAGAAACATATTTTTTAGCCAATTCAATTGGGTCACCTGCATCTTGTATACCTACAAAATTGATTCCCTTAACTGTTCGCCCATTTTGAATATCTAGGCATGGTATAATTCTTTTCTTTAACATAACTCACTTAGTTGTTCTAGTGTTACTTTCCCTTCGTAGATTGCTTTGCCAACAATTGCCCCTTCACAACCGATTGATTTTAAGTTAATTATATCTTGAAGACATGAAACACCGCCACTTGCAATCAAATTAATATTCGATTTCGCAATTAAGTCTTTATACAATTCAATGGATGGCCCTGTTAACATACCGTCTTTTGAAATGTCAGTGCAGATGACAGACTTAACGCCTTCTTTTTCGTAAGTGTTAATGAAAGGTAAAATATCGAGGTCAGAAGTTTGAAGCCAACCATTCGTTGCTATTTTTCGACCCATACAATCTGCTCCTAGTATGATTTTATCATCACCGTATTTGTTGAGCCAAGATTTAAAGGTTTTAGGTTCTTGCACAGCAATGCTTCCACCTGTAACTTGACTTGCACCTGATTCAAAAGCAATTTTCAAATCGTCATTTGATTTTAATCCGCCCCCAAAATCAATCGTAAGATTTGTTTCAGTTGCTATCAACTCTAATGTTTTGTAATTAACTATTCGTTTGGATTTAGCTCCATCAAGATCTACGAGGTGTAGATGTTGAATTCCACTGTCCTCAAGTTCTTTGGCAACCTCCAAAGGATTTTCATTGTAGATTTTTTTTGTTCCGTAATCACCCTTGGTGAGTCGAACACAATTTCCATCGATAATATCTATTGCTGGTATAATTCTCATAATTCTAAAAAGTTTTGTAATATTTTTTCTCCAATGTCAGTAGATTTTTCCGGGTGAAATTGTGTGGCGTAAAAGTTGTCTTTTTCTAATGCTGCACTAAATGGAGTTATGTAATCACAGATTGCCGTTGTCTGCTCTGACAAATCTGCGTAATAGCTATGAACAAAATATACATCATTTCCAGATTCAATATTATTGAACAACTTACCTTTAAGAGACGCAAAATTGTTCCACCCCACGTGAGGAACAAGATCAGTTTCTTCAAAGCGTTGGACCTTGTTCTTAAAAACACCAAGACATTTTGTACCTCCCTCTTCAGATTCCAAACACATAAGTTGAAGTCCAAGGCAAATCCCCAAAACAGGTTGTTTCAGATTCTTAATCACTTGGTCAAGACCGCGTTCTTGCAAATATGACATCGCTGAACTTGCTTCTCCAACTCCTGGAAAAATTACCTTATCGGCATCAATTAGAGCTTGAATATCATCAGTCACGACGCATTCATAACCTAAACGCACAAGGGCATTTTCTACCGATTTAATATTTCCAGCATTATATTTTACAATTGCTATCATAATGTTCCTTTTGTACTTGGAATGGTATAGTCGTTCGTTTGTTTCACAGCTACCTTTATAGCTCTTCCCAGTGCTTTAAAGATAGATTCAATTTTGTGGTGTTCATTTCCGCCCTCGGCTTTAATGTTTAAGTTACATTTTGCACCATCACTAAATGACTTAAAAAAGTGCACAAACATTTCTGTTGGCATTTCACCAATCATTTCTCGTTTGAATTCAACATCCCAAATTAACCAAGGCCTTCCTCCAATATCAATTGCAACCTGAGCTAAGCAATCGTCCATTGGTAAAAGAAATCCGTATCGTTCAATTCCTTTTTTAGAACCAAGCGCATCAATTATAGTTTCGCCGAGTGTAATGGCTAGGTCCTCAATTGTGTGGTGCTCATCAATTTCAAGGTCACCTTTCACTTGAATGTTGAGGTCAATGCCTCCGTGTTTTACGATTTGTTCTAGCATGTGATCAAAAAAACCAATTCCAGTTGAAATTTCGCTTTGACCTGTTCCATCAAGATTAATTTCTATTTGAATAGTTGTCTCATTGGTTTTTCTTAATCGTCGAGCAACTCGTGGTTTCGATTTTAAAAATTGATAGATTTCTTTCCAGTTTAATGTTGTTAAACAGGCATTTTCATTATTTTTATCTCCAATAAAGATTCCTTTTGCATCTAGATTTTTGGCCAATTCAATATCTGTTTCTCTGTCTCCAATCACATAAGATTCTTTTAGGTTGTAATCACCATAGATGTATTTATTTAACAAACCTGTCCTTGGTTTTCGCGTTGGAGCATTGTCTTCTGGAAAGCTCTTGTCAATAAGGATTTCATTAAACACAACACTTTCATTTTTAAAGGCTTCAATAATCTTGTTCTGAGCTGGCCAGAAAGTTTCCTCTGGAAATGAATCAGTCCCAAGGCCATCCTGATTTGTTACCATTACGAGTTCATAATCTAATTCCAATGCAATTTTCGAGAGCCATTGAAATACTTCTGGATAGAACTCAAGTTTTTCCAAGCTATCCAGTTGATAGTCAATAGGCGGTTCAATAACTAATGTTCCGTCCCGATCAACAAATAGTGCTTTTTTCATTTTATATTGATTTAAGTGCTTGTATTAATATTTCGTTTTCGTCGGCAGTTCCAACTGTAATTCGAATACAGTTGCTGACAACATTATTTCTATTTCTAACTATGATTTTTTCTTCAACTAGCTTATTGTAAACTTGATCAGCATTGTTAGTTTCAACAAGGAAAAAATTTGTCTCAGATGGAAAAATTCTGTTTACGATTTCCAATTTTGACAATGAAGAATAGAGCTTGTCTTTTTCTTCAAGAATTTGGTTTTTGTTTTTTTGAAAAATATCATTTCTCTTAATTGCATTAATCGCTGCATTTTGATTCAAGCTGCTCACGTTGTATGGAGGCTTTACCTTATTCAACAAATCAATTATTTTAGAATTGGCAAATGCAATTCCTACTCTTACTGAAGCAAGCCCCCAAGCTTTACTCATAGTCTGACTAACGATTAGGTTGGGATAAATGTCAATTAGTTCAACGAATGATTTCTTATTACTGAAATCGATATATGCTTCGTCAATTAATACTATTCCATTGAATGTTTTGAGAATTCTTTCAACGGTACTAAAATCAGGGCAATTTCCTGTTGGATTATTAGGTGAACAGATTAAGATCAACTTCAGGTTTGAATCTGAAATATATGGCTCAACACCCCCATATTCTATATCGAACACCTCATTTAACTTGATTATTATTAACTCAATATCGTTGATGTTAGCAGTAACATCATACATCCCATAAGTTGGAGAAAAAGTCATTGCTTTATCCGTAGATGGGTTGCAAAAAACTCGGAAAAGTAGGTCGATAATTTCATCACTTCCATTACCGACAAAAATGTTCTTCAAGTCAACATTACTATTTTTTTTAATTGCCTGTTTCAGTTCCTGCTGGTAAGGGTCTGGGTATCTATTCAATTCACCATACGGGTTTTCATTGGCATCGAGGAAGACACCATCCGAACCTGAGAACTCATCTCTTGCAGTCGAATAAGGTTTAAGCCGTTGAATGTTGACTCTTGTTATTTTATTTAATTCAAACATCTTTTAAACTATTAAGTCGCAGAGTTACTGCATTTTTGTGAGCAAAAAGCTCTTCAGCTTCTGCCATTAATTCGATTGCTGGGCCAATGTTCTTTATGCCTTCTTTTGACAATTTTTGAAAGGTAATCTTGCGAACAAAACTGTCTAATGAGACGCCGCTGTAATTACGAGCATATCCATTTGTTGGAAGAGTATGGTTCGTTCCACTTGCGTAATCACCAGCACTTTCGCAACTATAATTACCTAAGAAGACTGAACCAGCATTGATAACTTGATCGCTATATTCATCAGCATTTTTTGAAGCAATGATAAGGTGTTCAGGAGCGTAATAATTGCTTAACTCTACACACTCCTCAATCGAGGAACATAGAATGGTTTTACTGTTTTCTAATGCTTTTAATGCTATCTCTTTTCTTGGAAGTTGATTTAATTGAGTGCTTAATTCTTCATTAGTTTTATCGAGAATTTTAGAATCATTACTCAGTAGGATAACTTGACTATCAGTTCCGTGTTCAGCTTGTGAAAGAAGATCTGCAGCAACAAATTCAGGCTCGCAAGTGCTATCAGCTATTACTAAAACTTCACTTGGACCTGCAGGCATGTCAATTGCCACGCCATCTTGTTGAATGAGTTCCTTAGCTTTTGTCACAAACTGATTCCCTGGACCAAAGATTTTGTATACTTGAGGCACTGATTTTGTTCCATAAGCCATTGCTGCAATTGCCTGAGCTCCGCCAACCTTGATTATTTTTGTAACACCAACCAACTCAGCAGTATATAGTATAGCAGGATTTATTTCGCCATCTCTATTTGGTGGAGTACATAAAACAATTTCGCTACAACCTGCCTGAAGAGCAGGTATTCCAAGCATTAAAATCGTTGAGAAGAGAGGAGCAGATCCCCCTGGAATATATAACCCAACTTTTTCAATAGCTACGCTTTTCCTCCAGCATTTCACACCTTCAGATGTCTGAATAACTTTAGTTTCTTCCTTTTGATTAATGTGGAATTTTTCAATATTTCTCTTGGCTGATTGAATCGCAAGTTTTAATTCTTTACTCACCATGTTTGAAGCGTTTTCAATTTCACTTTTGGAAACCTTTAAAGAATTTAGCTTGGCGCCATCAAATTGTGCTGTGTACTTATAAAGAGCTTCATCTTCTTCTTGTATTACGCAATCAAGAATAGATTTTACACAACTAGTAAGTTCGCCTTGTTCAAGAATTGGTCTTGAACAAATTTCTGACCAATACTCTTTTTGGGGTAAGTTATATCGTTTCATTACATTACTATTTTGTCGATAGGCACTACTACAATTCCTTCAGCTCCAGCCACCTTTAGTTCATCAATTACTTCCCAGAACTTATCTTCATCAATCACAGAGTGTAATGAACTCCACCCTTCTTGTGTTAAGGGGAGAATGGTTGGAGATTTTAGAACAGGAAGAATTGAACTAACCTCAGAGATTTTATCATTTGGTAAATTCATCAGAATATATTTGGAGTTCTTAGATCGAAGTACAGCTTTAATTCTAAAAATCAATCGATCTAGGATTTTTTGATTTGATTCGCTTAGATTTCTCGAGCTAGCTAATACTGCTTCAGAATTAAGAATGACATCTGTTTCTTTTAAGCCATTTTTAAAGAGGGTAGAACCGGAACTTACAATGTCACATATTCCATCTGCAAGGCCAATATTTGGTGCAATTTCGACGGAACCTGAGATGATGTGTATATCAGCTTGTATATTCTTCTCAGTAAAGAACTTTTTAACTGTGTTAGGGTAAGATGTTGCGATTTTTCTTCCATTAAAGTAGGATGGCTTTTCAATTTCAACATTTTTTGGTACCGCTAGTGAGACGCGACATTTAGAAAATCCTAATTTTTCAAGAACAGTAACGTCTTTGTTCTTCTCGATTAATAGGTTTTCACCAACAATAGCAATATCTACAACTCCATCTTCAAGATATTGAGGAATGTCAGAATTTCGTAGATATAGAATTTCGAGAGGAAAATTAGGGACATTTACTTTAAGTTGGTCTTTCCCATTATCGATCTTAATTCCGCAAGACTTAAGAAGCTCTAGTGAATCTTCATTAAGTCGGCCACTTTTTTGAATTGCAATTTTTAGTTTACTCATTTGTTTTAAAAATGCGTCTGAGTAAACTGATGAGAAACAAAAAAAACCCGTCTGATTACTCAGACGGGTTTATAATATTGTTTGTTTTAGTTAGAACATATCATTAACACCTCGCCTGAAAGCAAGTATGGGAATGATGATGAAATTGACTAAAATTCATTGTTTTTGTTTTACGATTACAAATATATAGATATAAATATCAAAAATCCAAATTGTTTAAATATTTTGTTACTGACGTTTTGGTAAAACTGTGTTTTAATGCAGTTTAGCTTTTGTTAGTAAGTCGTTTTCTTCTTCTAAAGGAATGTTTGAAGTAGAGTTTTTTATAAAGAGTATGTATTGAAAATAGTCATTGGTTACAGCATTCTTTTCTACTTTCCATTTCTTACCACCCCGATTAAAATCAGCAAATAGCATTCTATTAAAAAATGGAGAGGAATTGTTATCTAGTCGAAATAACCTAACCTCGTCATTTTTGCTTATTTGTTTTACTCTATTTATACCATTCACTCTTTCGAATAAATGGTCTCCATCCCACGTTTTTGAGCTATGATAACCATTATAAGATGCACCTTTAAATTTCGTTCCTTTTATGGTTATTGACCCTGTAGAGTTTAATTTTCGCCCCTTCAAGCATTCCGAATATGATAACATACCTGCAATAGATATGATATTGATATTTAATTGTTTTTTTATTAAACCTGCTAAAGGCATCTTATTGTTTACTTTTTGCTGTTGAATGTGAAAATATCCATAGTTCAGGTATACTTTTTCTTGATTTTCAGTAAGAGACATACAAAGCTTTTGGAAATTTTTATAAATAATATTTTCCCTGTTTAAAGTTTTGGATTGGCTCATAAGGTGTTTTAAATCGTTTGAATGTTCTCCAAAAGCTTTCAATAAAGAGATAGAGTCCTTTTTGTATTTAGAAACGAATCGTTTGTAAAATGCTGTTTTTTCCGTTCCAAAAAAGTACTCCCAGTTTTTACCGGATTTATATACAGGTTTCCGGCTAATAATATTTATTTCTTTAAGCTTGAGGTTCTTGAAAAACTTTAAACTGTCAATAATGTCAATCCCTGTTGGGTTTTCAGGAGCGATATAAGCCAGATGGGTTAGCGTTAATTCCTTTGAATATTCCTTATCTAAACCAATAATCGAAATTTGGTCTTTCTCTGGTAGCGATTTATTATATTCATAAATATTTTTCCATTTATTTTTGAATTGTACAGAAGCATCTTGCGGAACACGAATTCGATATTGTTGGCATGCAAAATCTAAGATTGCTTCATTTCCTGAAGATAAGTATTTGTTGAAGAAATAGGCTAATGAATAATCCACTTCTGGAGCATAATGACGGACGCCATGTTTGTTTAAATCTTTCAACAACTCAAGATCTAATTTTTGTGGTTTTTCTGAGCCGTGTATGAATCCAAAGAAGAACACATCATTCGTGTAGAAATCTTCATTGAAATGAAAAATGGGGTTCAGTAAATCAATTGTTGAGGAATTATTTTTCAGATAATTAGTAATTGAATCATTTTGACTGAATGATGCAGTCCATAATCCCAAATACAGAATTGATAATGCTAATTTTAACATGTTTTTTTATGTTTTCTATGGTCTCGGTTATGCGCAGTGCGGGATTTGAAAAGCGCAGTTTTCAAATTTACGCGAGGCAAGAGTTTATATATTGTTTATAATTTATTCACTTTAAATACCAAATTAAAGTATTGACAAACTTGATTAAATGCACAGATCTTTCATTTAGCGGAAAAGTCATATTACGTATAGCCATTATTAGCAAATTTATTGATTTATCAATCTAACAATTATTAGTTTGTTATCTCCTGATATTGTTTCCTCTTTCCTTACCTCTTTAAAATCTATTCCAGACTCTTTTGTTAGCAAATTATCACAATATATAGACAAAGGCTTCACTGAACTATATTTTTTAGGGTGTACATAGTTTGTACAATTTTTATACGAGAATAAAAACAACGCACACTCTAAATTTCCTTTTATTTTCTCAGAAAACTCTGACCAAAAATGCTTTGAGTATGTAAAATGGTTACTTCCAAATATTAATATTGATTTTTTTAATTTTTCTTTCTCAATGTTTAATAAATTCTTGACAATTGATTTATCTCGATGTTTTGATGACATTCCGTAATCTGCCTGAAATACTGGATTGTAAATAATTTGTCGTAATAATATTGCATTAGGTTCTAGCTCCTTTACTAGTTCTTTTTCATACAAATGATAATCCTTTTTTACCTCTAATATGGTTTTCTTGACCTTCTTTGCCGACATATCTGCATTTATCGAACCTAGTTTTTTAACTAGCCAGTCTAATTTTTCATTTTCTATATCTCTAAACCACTTATTAAATAGTTGCTCCAGACATATTGACTGTTCAAAATCTATACCCTTAAATTTCAATTCTTTATAACTACCCTTAAGTTCTCTAATACCTTTTATTAGTTCTCTATAATTTTCACCAATTGCTCGCGTATAATTCAACCCTTCTTCATCACCCGTATCTAGATATTCATTTAAAATTACTGCTTCCGAAATCCCACCCTCTATTAATATTGTTGTATAACCCTTTTTTACAAACTCATTTATTAAATAGGATTCTACTCCACATGTCCCTGCAACTTGATGTGCTTCTCCTAGTATAATTAACGTCTGTTTGTCATTAATTCCTCTTACTGATTCCTTAAAAGAAAGACTGTCTATGTTCTTTTGGCCTAAAACATTAATAGATAGTACTAACAAAATAATAAAATTAAACAGATACTTACTCATATATTTTTTGATTGTTGCCAACGTTTGGGCTAAAGGTAGTTGTGAAATTAACTTTAGCCATTGTTAACATATTTTTTAAGGGTTCCAATTTTTATAGGCTATATGGGCAGGTTTAGTTGTATCTCTTGATTCTTTATTTTCAATTTGCTCGGCCAACCATTGCACCCACTCTCCATAGTTTTCATCATTATTGATTTCCCTTACTTCTATGAAATAACTTTTCATAGAATTCCAAAAGAGTAAAATAGGTCCTCTCATAAACTCACTTACTAGTTCTAGTTTAATTTCTTTTTTAAATACGAGTATACCTATACTTTCAAGTTGCATGTGCATCACCATGACTTTAGGTAATTTGTCTCCTAAATACGTCTCAATTTCTTTCTTTGTTAAATCTAATGGAAGTCCATATATGATATTCATTGCCTCTATGAATTCAGGTGTTTGAACTGAATTTAATAATTGTAATGCCGATTCTCTAGACCTTTGTTTTCGTATATGAACTAACTGAATTGCAGCAAATATTCCAGCCGCAATAATTGCAGATTTACTTAGAATATCAATAATTGTATAAGTGTTAACCTCCATTCTTGAATACAAATTTCTTTTAAGTAGTTTATTTATTGTTATGTTCAGTTATTATCATTTTTACGTCTCTAATATTTTCATCTTCATGAAATATATTTACAATGTATAAACCATTTTTTAAAGTTGATGTATTAACCTGAAAAAAATTCGTCGGCATGAAAACTTTTTCAGTTTGAAGTTCACCAATTTGATTAAATATTTTTATATGATCAAATAACAAGGAATTTGTTTTGATGTAAATGGTATTGCTTGAGGGGTTTGGATATAAGATGATTTCGTCACGAATGGTATGTTTATTTAGATATGTGCTCGTAAGACTGGAATCAAGATAAAAGTAACCAATATTTGGATTAAAGTTAAATACTGAATCTTGCATTCCACTATAATAAACCCTCAAAGTATCTTTGTAAATAATAGCGGATGGATAATTAGTCCCTAATTGATCCCATGAGCCATTTGGACCATTTGTTATGATAGGGTTATTAGAAATTTTGGTAAAATTAATTCCATCTACAGAAACAGCTAAGCCAATTTTTTGTGAGAAAAAAGGAAATGTGCCAGAAGAATAAGTATTACCACCATAGAACATCCAATATTCATTTTCCATTTTTATTACATATGGAGCATAGATTAATTTACTGTCAAAGTCTCCACTATTACCTACGTCTAGAGCAACAATAGGTGAAGACCAATTTATACCGTCTATTGACTCAGAATATAGAATTCTATATCTAAAGTCTGAAATCCCACTGCAAATAGGATTTGAACAGCCTAATCCAATATGCCAAATCTTAAAAGTGCTAGTAATTGAGTCATAAATAAGAGAAGGTTCAGCAACAGAACTAAATAAGTAATTTATTGTGTCTGGCATACCTCCTGTAGTAGAGGGTATTCGAATTACAGGGTCACTATTTTGATATAGAGGGTTTATGTCATTTGTTGGGTCATTGTATTTTGTGAAATTTATACCATCATTAGAATAAGCTAATCCTATCTGATATATTTCAATAGGGTAAAGACCTAGATTTAAAGTGTCTAAAATTATTGTATCGTGTTGACTTGCGGAGTAATAAAGCATGTACTTCATAGAGTCTGGGTTTGAAGGGACATAAATAATACCGGGTGTTTCAACATCTAATTCGTCCCAACTACCTGCTGGGCCAGTAGTAAGGACTGGAAAATCTGTTTTTTCTATCCAATTATTTCCATCTATAGAAACAGCGGTTCCAATTTGAGTTTGCACCCCGTAATTATTAGTTCCATAATACATTCTAAGGCTATCATTGTTTAAGTGTATTACACAGGGGTCTGTTTTCCATCTTGTCCAAAACTGGTTTGGATCTATTGTGCTTAATGTATCAATAACCGGATTATTAGGGTATTTGATATAAGATTGTGCTGTTGTGTTAAATAGAAGAGAAGGACCAAACAGAAAAATTAGTATAGCTCTTTTCATAAATGATTTTCTTGTTTAAGTATTGTTAGTTATTATTTTTCAGTATATTTTTATTCATTCTTCTAATGTGTTCAGGACCTATTCTGCAGCACCCACCAATAATATCAGCTCCGAGTTTTGTCCATTCTTTAGTCATCGCTGCAAATAATTTTGGTTTTGATAAACCCAACCAAGTTTTACTATTAGCATTGTATGCCTCTCCCGAATTAGGATATACAATTATTTTCTTATCAACGTCACTTGCTTTTATACACTTTATTATTCCAGATATATATTGAGGGTCAGTGCAATTAACACCAACAGCAAATACTTTTGGGTGGAGACATCCAGTGCTACAAGAATTGGCTTGCCATTAAGAACATCTCTTTGTTTTGCTATAACCTCCTTTACCATATGCAGTTCTACGAAAATATCTGGTTTTACCGTGATATACATAATTCCATTTTCTATTTTCATTAAATAGTAGTCTCCTACCTCTATTTCGTTCATTTCCATAACAGTGGGACTAATATAGTGATTTCTTTAAATTAAAAAGTAGCAATGTCAACGGTTTAGCCACGCCTTATAGGGCAATGAATAGGAAGGGAGTAAGGTTAGTCATTTTCTTTTTTTGGGTTTGAGATTCTAAGAAGTCTTAAGACAGTCCCATAGGGTATTGCCTTTGTTGGCAGGAGTAATTAATTTTCAGACAATATAAGTAGCGTTTATTTTACGTAATGTAAAGTTTATTTGTCATTTTGATTTATTTGTTTTACATTTGTAAAAAAATAAAACTCAATACTATGAAAGTAAAGTATCTATTTCCTAATAAATTCAAGAAAGTCGGTTGGTTTGTACTAATACCCTCCGTAATTATTGGTTTAGTGACCCTTGTTTTAGGGTATGAACCAGATTTTTTAATTGTTAATGTTCCTGCTATTTTTATCAGCGAACTTTTTGGTTATAAGCAGCTATTTGGAGTCATAGAGAATAATATCATGAACGAAATCCTTGGAATTTTAATAATTATTAGTTCAATATTTGTCGCTTTTTCTAAAGAAAAGTTAGAAGATGAATTCATTTCCAAGATAAGACTTGAATCGTTAGTTTGGGCTGTTTATGTCAATTATGCAATTCTTTTATTCTCATTTCTATTTATATATGGATTGTCTTTTTTGTGGGTTATGGTTTTTAATATGTTCACAGTTTTATTGTTTTTCATCATTAGATTTAATTGGCAAATTTTTAAACTTAAAAAATCAGATAGTTATGAAGAATAGTATTAAAGTGGAAAGAGCCAAAAAAAATATTACACAAGCTGATTTAGCCACATTAGCAAAAGTTAGTAGACAAACAATTAATGCTATGGAATTAGGGAAGTATGTTCCTTCAACAGTTTTAGCCTTGCGATTGGCTCAAATTTTTGAAGTAGAAATTAGTGAAATATTTACTTTGGAAGAATCAGACTGGAGTTAGTTTTTATTACTGCCAACCGATGCTTTGTGTATGGTGAAGTAGCACCTAGAAGGGTGCATATGCAATATACATTTTATTGTATGTAGTTTTTATTTTAATAGGTCATTTCAAATTTAGCAATAATGTCATCCAAGCATAAATTTCCAATACTTCCTTCGTGGGTATGATTAACTTTTTTCTCTGGAGTAAAATTTCCTGCCATTATTTCTTTACCTAGCGTTTTATATGCATCTCTAAAGCTAACTCCACCTAATACTAGTTTGTTTACTTCTTCAACGCTGTATAGGTAATCATAGATGGGGTTATTAAGGATGTCCTTCTTAATGATAATGTGTTTTAACATAAAGTCACAAACCTCTAAATTATCTTTTATAGTGTCAATTCCTTCCATTAGATTTTCTTTCAATAATTGAAAATCTCTGTGATAGCCACTGGTTAGGTTGTTTGTAATCATCATGATTTCTGAAGGCATGTTTTGCAGTTTATTGCACTTTGCGCGCAGCAACTCAAATACATCAGGGTTTTGTTTATGCGGCATAATACTAGACCCCGTAGTTAACTCTTTAGGGAATCCTAAAAAATTAAAATTCTGACTCATGTATAGACATATATCTGCAGAAAGTTTAGATAGTGTTCCGGCAACAGAACCAATAGAAAAGGCAATAGTTTTTTCTAATTTCCCTCTGCTCATTTGTGCGGCAACCACATTGTATTTCATGGTTTCAAACCCTAGTAGCTCAGTGGTCATAGTTCTATCTATAGGGAATGATGAACCATATCCAGCAGCAGATCCTAATGGGTTTTGATCACATATCTTATATGCTGCATTGAGCAGCGTAATATCATCAATTAGGCTTTCTGCATAGGCTGAAAACCATAGCCCAAAAGAAGAAGGCATTGCCACCTGCGTATGAGTATACCCCGGTATAAGCACGTTTTTGTACTTTTTACTGAGTTTAATAAGTGTATCAAACAGTGTCTTGGTTAAAGCTTTAATGTTGTTTATTTCTTCTTTTGAATACAGGTGTAAATCCACTAAAACTTGATCGTTTCGAGACCGTGCTGTGTGTATTTTTTTGCCAGCATCACCTATTAGGTTTACCAACTCAAATTCAATTTTACTGTGTACATCTTCAAAGCTTTCTTCAATAACGAAAGTTCCATTATCAATGGTTGATTGAATTTGTGCTAAACCATCCAAAAGATTATCTAGCTCGTTTGTTGTTACGACCTCGATTTTATGCAACATCTTTGCATGAGCAATGTTTCCTGTAATATCGTGTTTTGCTAGTTGTAAATCTAAAATGCGGTCTTTACCTACCGTAAATCGATCTACTAAATTATCTGTTGTGTATCCTTTGTCCCAAAGTTTCATGGTGTTGCGTTTAATAGTATTTGGTTGAAAATGTTAATATATAAATTAATTCCTTCTTTAATTTCTGAAAGCTTTATAAACTCATTTGCATTGTGTGACCGAGTAGATTTTCCTGGTCCTAATTTTAATGAAGGACAGGGTAAAAGTGCTTGGTCAGAAATAGTAGGGGAACCATAAGTTTTTCTTCCTAAAGCGATTCCAGCTTTAACTATTGGATGGTCTGCCACAATGGACGAAGAGTTGAGTCGAAAAGAGCGTGCTTTCATTTTGCTTTTCGTATTCTGGTTAATAATACTAAAAACCTCTTCATTTTGATAGGCTTCATTTACGCGAACATCAATCACAAAATGACATTCTGCGGGAACTACATTATGCTGTGATCCAGCATTTACTTGCGTTACACTCGCTTTTATTTTGCCTAATTCTTCGGATACTTTTGGAAACTCGTAGTTTCTTATCCAATCAATATCTTCTAAAGCATTATAAATGGCATTTTCGGTATTTTCATGTGCAGCATGTCCAGAAACACCTGGGGCATAAGCATCAATTACCATCAATCCTTTTTCAGCTATTGCTAGTTGCATTTCTGTAGGCTCACCAACAACCGCAAAATTAATAGGTGGGAGCAAGTCTAATAGACTAGAAATGCCGTTTTTTCCTGATATTTCTTCTTCGGCTGTTGCAGCTATAATAAGATTGTATTTTAAATCTTTTTTCTCATAAAAATGAACAAATAAGCTCATCAAGGAAACTAAACAGCCTCCAGCATCATTGCTTCCTAATCCATATAGTTTTCCATCCTTTTCTATAGTTTCAAACGGGTTGTTTGTGTATGCCTTATTTGGTTTTACCGTATCATGATGAGAGTTTAATAAGATATTTGGCTTTTTTGGGTCAAAATATTTATTTGTCGCCCAAATGTTGTTTTGCTTTCGATAGGTTGTTATACCATTGTCGTTTAGCCATTTTTCAATTAATAAAGCTGTTTCATGTTCTTCTTTAGAAAAAGAAGGTGTTTGAATGAGTCGCTTTAATAATTCAACAGCGTTTTTTGTTAATTTTTCATCCATCTTATAAAGTTATTATCGTGCATGTTTCATTGTTGTTAATCACTTTAGGGCTGCCAATAACTACCTTAGATACTTGATTATTTAATGCATGAAAACAATTTTCCATTTTTGGTAGCATCCCTTCATTAATGATTTTCTTTTCTTTCAATTCTGAATACTTCTCACTGTTAATGTTTTGAATAATAGAATCATCATCGTTAACATTTTGTAATACCCCTTTTTTTTCAAAGCAATAGATGAGTTCAGTTTCATAGAATTTACTCATAGCAATTGCTATTTCAGAAGCCACAGTATCAGCATTTGTATTAAGAAGTTGTCCTTTGCCGTCATGACTAATAGCACAAAATATAGGGGTTATGTTTTCTTTTAAAAGCAGATTAATAATAGGGCTGTTAATTTTTTTGATATCCCCAACCCAACCAAAATTGATAGGGGAAGTAGGTCGTTTTGTCGCCAACATACAGTTTGCATCACTACCTGATAAACCTATAGAATTACAGTTTCTCCCTTGTAATTTACTGACTATTTTTTTGTTAATCAGACCTGCATATACCATAGTGGCCGTATCTAAATTTTCAGTAGATGTAATTCTCCGCCCTTTATTCATAATGGTCTTAATACCCAAGTTTTCATTAAGCTGGTTGGCTATTTTTCCACCGCCATGAATTAAAATTTTGGCGTGTTTTATTTTAGAGAAATCTACTAAAAAAGCGTTTAATACTTTTTCATTATCAATGATGTTTCCTCCTATTTTGATAATGGATATTTTATTTTTCATCTTGTAGTATTTTAAGTAAAACCGCTTGTGCTGCATAAGTTCGGTTTTTGGCTTGTTCTAGTACCAATGAGTTTTTGGAGTCGATTATTTCATCACTAACTACAACGTTTCTACGGACAGGTAGACAATGCATAAATTTCCCATTGTTGGTTAAATCCATTTTTTCTTTGGTGATTGTCCAGTCATTAAATTCACTTCCTATTTTCCCATAATTTACATATGACGACCAGTTTTTTGCATAAACAAAATCTGCATTTTTTAGTGCATCAGACTGGTTATGAATAACATTAACTCCTTTTGTAAATTGAGTGCTTAAATTAAATCCTTTAGGGTTTGTAACTACTAACTCTACATTGGCTTTTTTTAACCATTCCACAAATGAGTTTGCCACTGCCTGGGGTAGTGCTTTTGGATGTGGAGCCCATGTCAATACAACCTTGGGTTTATTGTTTGTTTTATTTTCATTGATGGTGATTAAATCTGCAAAAGATTGCAAAGGGTGTAGCGTTGCACTTTCTAAAGAAATAACAGGAACGGTGGCATAATTAATAAACTTATTGATTATTTCCTCTTTATAGTCTTCTTGCTTGTTGGTGAGTGAGGCAAAAGTTCGAATACCGATAACGTCGCAATATTGAGAAATAACACCTGCAGCTTCTTTGATGTGCTCTTGAGTACCTTCATTCATAATGGTGCCATCTTCTAGTTCAATGCTCCAGCCATCATTGTTCAGGTTCATTATCATTACATTCATTCCTAAATTTAGGGCTGCCTTATGAGTGCTTAGTCGGGTACGTAAACTGGGGTTGAAAAATAGTAAGCCCAAGGTCTTGTTCTCTCCAAATGATTTGTAGCCAAAAGGATTTTTCTTTACTTTTTCTGAAAGCAATATGAGTTGTTCAATATTCTGAACGTCATTTATAGATGTAAACTGTTTCATTGTAAGATTTCTTTTATCGCATTAATAAATGGCTTGATTTGTTTTGTTGTAATACATAGCGGAGGAAGTATCCGCAATAAATTAGGATTAGTTGAAGCTCCTGTAAAAATTCGGTATTCGTTTAATAATTGAGTTCGTATTTCTTTAATTGGAAAATTAAACTCGATACCTAGCATCAGTCCCTTTCCTTTTATTTCTTTAATGGCCGGCACCTGTTCTAATTCCAACAATATATACTTATGGATGTTCTTAACATTGCATATCAGGTTTTCATTCTCAAGCGTTTCAAGCACAGCAATACTTGCCACACATGCCAAGTGATTTCCTCCAAAGGTGGTTCCTAACATCCCAGCTTTTGCTTCAATTTTTGGATGAATTAGCACCCCTCCAACAGGAAACCCGTTCCCCATTCCTTTAGCCATGGTTATAATGTCCGCTTTGATATTGGCATATTGGTGCGCAAAGAATTCTCCAGAACGACCAAACCCGCTTTGTATTTCGTCAAGAATTAGCAAAGCACCATGTGATTTACAATTCTCAGCTAAAGAAGTCAAAAAAGAGATAGAGGGAGAATCTAGCCCTCCCACACCTTGAATTCCTTCAACAATTACAGCACAAATATCCTTCTTTGTTAGCGCTTGTATTAACTGACTTTCATTGTTTAACTCAATAAATTCCACAGGAAAGTTGTTACAGTTAATAGGAGCCGATAAGTTAGCATTGTCAGTAATGTTAAGTGAGGCTGCTGTTCGACCATGGAAACTTCCTTTAAAAGCGATTACTTTCTTTTTATTGGTATGGAAGGACGCAAGTTTTATAGCGTTTTCATTGGCTTCAGATCCACTGTTGCACAAAAACAAATTATGGTTAGGATAGCCACTTTGCTCATTGAGCTTAGTTGCTAATTCTTCTTGACGGGGCATTTGTATAGAATTGGAATAGAAACCAATATTGTCTAATTGCTCCTTTAATTTATTTGTGTAATGCGGGTGCGTGTGACCGATGGAAATAACTCCATGTCCACCGTATAAATCTAAATACTGCCGATTATTATTGTCATAAACATACACTCCTTTAGCTTTATTTAGAGTAATGTCGAACCTTGGGTATACGTTAAATAATTTCATATTAATAGTAATTTGCTTTGAAGTTGAGTCCCATAGTTTCTTCAAGACCGAACATAAGGTTCATGTTTTGAATAGCTTGCCCTGCAGCACCTTTTAAAAGGTTGTCAATTACTGAAGTAATCAAAACTTTATCATCAATTTTCTGAATTTGAATTAAACAGTTGTTGGTATTAACTACTTGCTTTAAATGAGCTGTTTTTTCGCTTACAAAGGTGAATGGCTCATCTTTATAATATGCCTCATACAATTTTATTAACTCCTCTTCAGATAAATTACACTTAGTGTATATTGATGCAAAAACCCCTCGAGTAAAATCACCACGAACTGGCAGAAAATTAAGTTCATTGCTAAAATTGTTTTGCAGAGAGACTACCGTTTCACCAATCTCACCTAAATGCTGATGTTTGAAAGCTTTATATATCGATACATTATTGTTTCGCCAGCTGAAATGTGATGTTGTACTTAACGATTGTCCTGCACCAGTAGATCCTGTAATTGCGTTAATATGAACATCATTTTGAAGCAATCCAGCTTTTGCTAATGGCAATAATCCTAACTGTATTGCTGTAGCAAAACAACCGGGATTAGCAACACGTTGAGCCGCTTTAATTTTCTCCTTATTTAACTCTACTAATCCATAAACAAACTCATCTACGTTATTCTTTAGTCGAAAATCATTACTCAAATCAATTATTTTCGTTGTGTTTGAGAATGAGGTTTCTTGTAAGAATTTACTTGAATTACCATGGCCTAGGCATAAAAATACTACATCAACATTTGCATTAATATTATCCGTAAAGCATAATTCAGGGTGTGTATACATATCTTCATGTACAGCTGTGACTTTTTTACCTGCTTGAGATTTACTGTATAAAAAGTCAATGTCCACTCCCGGGTGTTGCACTAAGCAACGAATGACCTCTCCTGCTACATAGCCACCACTTCCTATTATTCCTACTTGTATCATAACTCTTTGTTTACATGTTTAAAAATTTGCATAGAGTTGGCCAGTATTTTAGTAAACCCTTTTACATCATCACCGCTCCAATTTTTATTAATTTCTCCGTATTCTCCAAAATCAGAAGTCATTAAATCATGATCAGATTTAATTCCTTGAACAATAAAGCGATAAGGATGTAGCTCAACCGTTACCGTACCACTTACATTGGTTTGTGTGGCTTCTAAAAACGTTTCAACGTTTCGCATAACTGGCTCAAAGTATTGGGATTCATGAATAAACATCCCATACCAGGAACCAAGCTGTTCTTTCCAGTGTAGTTGCCATTTGGAGAGCGTATGCTTTTCTAGAGTGTGATGTGCTTTAATGATTATGTTTGCCGCTGCTGCTTCAAACCCGACACGACCTTTAATCCCAATAATGGTGTCTCCTATATGAATGTCTCGTCCAATTGCGTATTTGTTAGCTATTTCTTCAATGTTTTGAATCGCACTTACAGGATCTGTTTTTTCGCTGTTTAGGCCACATATTTCACCTTCACAAAACTCTATAGTAATAGTACTCGGTTCTAATTTTTCTAATTGACTTGGAAACGCTGTTTCTGGCAGAGCTAGATGAGAAGTTAATGTTTCAGAACCACCAACACTTGTTCCCCAAAGGCCTTTGTTAATGGAGTATTGAGCTTTCTTCCAATCTACATTAACGCCGTGTTGGGCTAAATATTCAATTTCTGCTTTACGGCTAAGTTGTTGATCGCGAATTGGAGTGATAATATCTAATTCAGGAGCAATTAGTTGGAAAATTAAATCAAAACGTATTTGGTCATTCCCTGCTCCAGTACTGCCATGTGCAATAGACGTGGCGCCAACAGTTTTTGCATGTGCCGCTAAAGCAATAGCCTGGTGAATTCGCTCTGCACTTACCGAAAGAGGATACGTATTGTTTTTTAATACATTTCCGAAAATTAAATATTTTACAATTTTGTTGTAATAGGTTTGTGTTTCTTCTAATACCACATGAGTCGTAACTCCTAAATTATAGGCTTTTTCTTCAATTTCATTTAGTTCTTTTTTAGAGAAACCTCCAGTGTTTACAATTGTAGAGTGTACTTCAAGTTGTTTGTTGTGTTTTAAATATTTAACGCAGTAGGAGGTGTCTAGTCCTCCACTAAATGCTAGTACTACTTTATTATTTTTCATGATTGATAATTTTATTGAGTTTTGGAAATTGCTTCGATTTACTTTGAATTCGAATTTTTCGCTGTTTGATAAATTTTTTAAAACCTCCCCAGGCCGGGTTTTGGTTATGAGGGGTTATTTTTCTTAAATCGCAAACCATCCCTGTACATATGCACATTGTTTTTTTTGTGCGTTGTAAAATGTCGTAATTGGCACAGCTTTCACAGCCTTTCCAAAAATTTTTATCTTGTGTTAATTCAGAAAATGTTACGGGTTGGTAACCTAAGCTTGAATTTATTTTCATTACTGCCATGCTGGTTGTAATACCAAATAACTTTGCATTAGGAAATTTTTTCTTGGATAGGTCAAAGGTTGCTTTTTTTATTGCTTTTGCTAGCCCTGTTTTTCGGTAATCAGGATGGGTAATTAGCCCCGAATTAGCAACATATTTTTGATTATCCCAGCTTTCAATGTAGCAAAACCCAATTGGGTTTTGCTTGTCTAATGAGATAATAGCATTTCCTTCAATCATCTTTTTACGGATGTATTCAGGTTTTCGTTGTGCGATGCCAGTTCCACGAACTTGTGCTGCATCGGCCATCATATTGCAGATAGTCGATGCATGTTTTAAGTGACTGTCATTAGTCACGGAAATTAAAAATTGCATGTCAAAAGGATTAGCTTTTGTTAAAAATGTGATTACGAGATGTGAGTGTTGAGATGGCGGAGCACGGAGCCCCGCATAAAAATATTAGACCCTGTTGGGTCTACTGTTTCTCCTTACAGAAGGAAACAAAGTAATACCATTAACAACGGTAAATTGTTTTGAAATAAATGGATATTTACTTTTTGTACTCATTTTGAGAATGCAAATGTATTTATTAAAGTTGAAGTTCAAAATAATAATGAATCATTTTAGGGGGAATCGCTAGTGGAGCAGATGCTAAATCTGCTGCTCCAGAAAGAAACCCAGAAAGAAACTTAAGTGGTGATGCTCTTGTTTTTTTATTGGTTATGCCATAAGCCGTCAAAGTGTTATTATAGTGCCTTAAAGCACGATGATTTTTCCTTTTGTTGTTTGCTTTTTAGCAGAGGCTTGATAAATATAAACCCCTGCTTTCAGTCCATTCAATTCTACTTTTGAACTTGGGTTTATTGCAGTGTCGATCGACTGCCCAAGAGTGTTCCATAATTGAATGTCCGAAATGTTTTGCCCCAGTGTTTCGAAAATTACGGTGTTGTTTTGAGTTGGGTTTGGGTAAACTTTCAATTCTAATTCGGGCATTGTTTCTTGAATCCCTAATGCGTTAAATTCGCTTTGTAGTACATCTATAGGATCCATCGGCATTACGTTTTCTACATTTAAATTAATGTAATAATTCGGGCCAACATCTGTTGGTTTTGCAACAATCATATAAGCCGATAAGGAAGAAACCAACGAGTCGGTACACCTTTGATCTGCACCAATAACTTTAGCTCCTTGTAACGCAGCCATTAGTTTTTCAGACAAAGAACCTGATGTATTTACAAATCGAGCTTCCATTGAATCTAGTATTTCAGGGCCCAATAAAATATTGCCTGCGATTGCATAAGTAGCTCCTAAACGCTGTCCTTTATAATCAAAACAATCATTGCCTGTAAAAGCAGCCGATCTTCCTCCATTTACCAAATCAACGGCGGCATATTGCCTGTATGTTGGAGCATTGTCTGCATCAACCGATACCAATGCAAGGGTATCCATTATCTCTTGAGGAGAAAATCCTAAATCCATCATATTACTTGCAAAAGCTTGGTTTTGGTAATTTACATAAGACTGTGTATGGATGAAGCCTACTCCTGGATGTACATCTGCAATGTCATTTACTGTTTCATAACATGTGGCTCCTGCTCCACCAACCTCACCGGTTAAAGTATCTATAGCTACAATAGAAAAAGTATGCTGAGCATTAAAACTGAAAGGAATAAGTAACAATAATAGTAATGACTTCATAATGTTGATTTTGATCAAATGTCTAAAAAGCATTCCATTCTCGCGAACTTAAATGCACAAATTATAACATTTCATTCGGTAAAAAATCTGTTGTATTAATTACATGTCCGTCTTTTTACATTTCTTTTTTTAGATAGGACCAGTCTTCCTTACAATGGGTCCATGTACCAGCTGTACATTCATGTCAGACGTAGTCAAAAGCTCTATAGTATCTATGTTTATAGTACTCTTCAATTTTTATTTTGCCATTCTCACGCCAGTACTTCCAAATACCATTTTTCATTCCTTCATGGTAAATTCGTTCCTCTTTTTTCGAGCCATTTTTATAATATTTTATACAAACACCATTTCGCCTTTGCTCGCCATATTTATCTTTTTTATAATGACAGAAGAGCACCAACCCTCCCTTTTCATTCCAATATCAAATTTTATATATACTGGGATTATTGAAGTAATGGAATTATTTTCTTATAATAGGTAACATCTGGGTCGAAGTTAAGGAAATAGGTTTTTTTGTGGAGGAATATTCAAAATGTAATTGTCCTGATAATTCTTCAATTCGATAATCTGACCCAATGGTGTCGCCAAACTAAAGCTTCTGTGTCTTGGGTGAGGTGAAATACATTAATGCGAAAAACAATAATATTTTTTCATTGTATTAACGATTAAGCTATACTCCGTTGCGATTGATTAAAGATAAAACTTATTTCGTAGTAAGGCCTTACGAGTTTGAATGATTGATCATTCGAAGCGAGATTTAACGCAATGGAATATAGGTGATGTTATACGTGCTTAATTTATCATTCAATTACGTCAATATCAAAACCGACAATATTACGTTCACCTATTTCTACTTCGACGTCCGGTTTTAAATAGATCGAGGAAACCTTATGCCAAAGATTCGTTCCTCGATCCATTTGGAATAATCCTTCTCCGGGTTGCATAGTATACTTAAAGTAACTGGTCTTTTTATCCGGACCGTAAATTTCACTATAGCCACCAGTAATGTCCTTTCTTTCCACCACCATAGCGGAAACGATAAATTGGGAACCGTCTTGGTGCACACCTTCAGGTGAATTATCTCCGAGACGATTTTCCTTGGTAACGGTAGCCATTTCATGTGCTACCATTTTTATCTTCCGGGCTTCAGGCTTAAACTCCAATGTTTGGTCTACCAACTTGTGAAGAAAACGTTTGAATTCAGGATGTTCAGTAGTAGCATCATTAGTTTGTACAAAAACCCTTTCTATTTTCCTCAAATCATCAACGTTTTGGGTGAAAATATCCTCTACTATCCTTTTAATTTCCCAATTTCCGTCATTCGTTCTTTCTGCTATGAATTGGCAAATCGACCTACGTCTATGTGGTTTTATATCCCAAAATGAAACCCTGTCCTCCTCTGTAAGAATATCGATATATGAAGCAAGCGCCTCTTCTTCAACCTCTCCAGAGTAATACGCCAGTTCTAGGTCATTTAATTCATTTTTGAAGTCGGGCAATGCCTGATTCAACAGCCGGAGTCGAGCTTTCCGCAAATCGTACTCATCCCAAGTAAGGTTAGGAACGTTTTGAGCTAAAACATTTAACAACACCTCTTGATTAATCCCCCATTTTTGTAAATCAAAAACCCGTATAGGAAAAGGTATTTCAACACCAGCATCCTCCGAAATAGTTTTTTCCGTATGTACGTAAGGGGTTTTATCTAAATCATTAATTCGTAGGATATTCTCCTCCATAACTATAAAAATATCGGGGTATTTTTTTTTGATTTGTCCGCGGATATGTTGGGTAATTACCATTACTGTAGAGTCGTTTCCTGCACGGAATGAGAATCCTCTTTTTCCGGGCTTCAAATAATTCAAAACTCCCATAGTAGTACCCGGGTAAATAATTTCGTGAACGGTTACGTCATCCTTCGTCCCTGAAATCTTTCTCATTTTCCCACGGGTCAACAAAAACAAGGAATCGCAGGTATCCCCTTGGTAGGTGATCGATTCTCCATCCTTCACTTGTAGGAAAGTACATTCCGGTAAAACTTGCTTTATTTGATCTTCGGACAAACCACGGAACAAGGTTGGAACATTATCCAAATGAGCAATTTCATTCCATAGGGTTTCTATTGGCAAAAGCGGTTCAAAACTTATTCCCAACTCTTTTTTAATCCATTTATTAAACCAAATGGTGGAAGCTCGTTCCGTTTCGGTTTCAAGCATCATTGCCGCCCAAGGTGAACCTATGGATTCTAAATAGCTCGAGTCATTTACAACACCCACAATTGGAACATAATATTTGAGATTGACATCCTCTGGAGCATTGTCTTTATATCTCCGATATCCCATTTTTTCGTACATCCTTACTAAAGGAGGAATACAATCCAGAAAAATGAAATCCGCTTGGTATTGCTTACAAAGCATGAACCCATACGCCAAAAACATCGTTGACAATTTCGTTTTCCGCCATTTCGGTGATATCATCATTTTCGATCCCAAACAAATTTTATCGGGTTCTGGAAAATCATGTAGTTTATAACATTCAAACCAATATTCATCAAACTCTCCGTGGCAGCCGAAGTTAATCCTCGCAGTCCCAATTATTTCCCCTTCATGCTCCGCGTACATCGTTATAGCGAATTCATCCAATTCATCCTTGAGCATACCATCCGTCAATTCAACTTGACCGTAAGCCGTACCTAGTTCCTTAATGTAGGTCTGATAACGAAAGCGGCAAACCCTATCCAATAGTTCAGGCGAATCAACAATCTGAACCTGGGGGATATCCATAGTTTCCATCCTTCTTGTTTTTGGATTGTATCACAAATATAACGAATTTTGTTACTTTTGAACAGCGCAAATTTATACCTTTTAAGACTTGATACTCGATAGCTTATTTCTTGCCTTGGTGTTAAGTGCCGCTACGGGCCCCGTTTTTTTACTGATTGTCCAATTAGCTGTGGAACGGGGATTTTGGCCGGCCTCCGCCCTAGCTGCAGGCGTATGGCTTAGCGATATCCTTTACATCTCCTTGGTTTTTCTTGGTCTCTCCTTCGTCAGCGACAATCCAAACTTCACGTTTTACGTCGGATTAATCGGGGGTATTATTCTCATTCTATTCGGGCTTTTGGCTTTATTCTCGAAACCCAAAGCCGGTGAAAAGAAAATTTTGGGCGCCAAAGGTTACTTATTATTATTCGGAAAGGGAATGGCAGTGAACGTATTCAATCCCTTCGTGTTCGTATTTTGGATAGGTGTGGTAGGTAGAACCATCGAAAAGGGATACTCGATTTCCGAAAGGATTCTTTATTTCTTTATCCTTCTGTTTACCGTAGCGCTATTGGATGAGATTAAAATCTATTTTTCTGAAAAAATCTTCCACAAAATTAAGGCAAAACATTTGCTTTGGTTCGGCAGGATATCCGGATTAGCCTTGATAGGATTCGGAATTGCGATGTTGGTCAGGATACTTTAGAGCGTGTTCAGAGTTTTTCAATTGATCGTTCGTCAGTAGTACTCAAAAATTAATACGACCTATTTTCTCGGTAGACCAATCCATGTGGTAATAAACTAGTCCTACTTTACTTTGTATAATCCAAATCAACTTTATGAAGTACGCTTCTCACAAAGCCTTCTCAGTCCAGATTTACTTTGCAATTCACATCCATGTTAGGCCCAACGTTTAGTATAAAAGGTCATTCTTAATGCCTTTTATACACTGTTTATGCACATTAGTCTGTTTTGATAAATTTAAACGCCTCATTAGCAACTTTAATAATATAAACATTTTGGGGTAGGGATGAAATATCAATAGTTTCAATTTGACTATTCAACCTTCCAAATACCACCTTCTCTCCTAAAAGATTAATAATGCTGAATTCATGGTCTTCTAGAATTTTGCTTTCAAGAATAAGTTGATTGCTGGCGGGATTAGGATAAATAACAAAATTGTTTTCATTTTTAGTAATATCGTCTATCGCATTAACTTGATAATTTTTCTTAAACACCCAAGCCATGTTTGTTGAAGAGTTACTATTTGGATCAAAACCGCCAAAGTAGAGGGCAGTTTCATTTGGAAATGGAGATGCCACATAGCATCTGTTAGCAACTAAAGCCGTATCATTTGCGCCTATGGTTCCATTTATTTCTTCTATCGAATACTGACCATTTGAATCTCGTTTAGCAAACAAACCACCGCTATAGTAGCTGTTCCATGTTGGGTGACCACTTCCCGATATATTCGCTTCAAACCCTACAAGATGGAAAGTGTCGTTACTTATTGGGTCTATATACTCGTAAAATTCATTGTACGCTCCAAGAACATAACTTGCATTTGACCCTACTAAAAAACTCGATATCAATAAGGATAATTTAGTCTCGTAAATACGATTAAATCCTCCCGTGCCATCAGGTTCGAGACGATAAATTGTTCCTTGAGACTGACCGTCAGGGCACCACATTAACAAGAAGGAATCGTCAATTCCACTAGGGTTATCGATTGTTGTTAAACCTCTAATTCCGCCTACAGCAGAATTGATCGTAGCGCCAAGGTCACTAAAGTCATGATCTATTACATAGCTTGGTGAAACTCCTTCAATGCGTCTGTAGAGCTTACTTCCAGATGAAAAATGGAGGGTTCCATTTGCTACTTCAATTCCTAAAGGTCTAATGCTTAAGGGGCCAAACTCTGCTGTCGATATCCAATCGATTTTTCCTGGATTTGCAGGATTATATTTCCCTTTATAGATTCCTTGGGTTCCAACAGTAGCAAATACATATTCTAAACCAGTTTGCTGGTCAATGTGCATTTCAATATCTCTTATGGAATAGCTCTCTCCGGCAGGGAAGCCTCCTTGCATAATTTGACTTTCTCCCCATGTACCATTCACGTCATTTCGTACAAAACTCTTTACCGTAACTATACTCGTAATGTAGTTAGGGGAGTAGCCAGCGGAAATCAAAACGGTGTCTGGAGCTGGCAATGGACTACCAAATTGATCTTTTGTGAAAATTATCTGTTTAATAATTTCAGGCCGCAGGTAACTTGCTCCAAGAAACAAATCTTCTTGCCAAGCGGCTGAAGAATTATCCAGTCGATTTATCTGACCCCATCCAATATTGCTGTTTGAACCTCCGTACCAAATATTGTTAGCATCTTCCCAGTATCCAACCGATGCAAATAGCATGTTTTTGTGATTAACTAACTGTAACACCTCTGAACCACCTAAGAATTTATTATTTGAATCATAGCCTCCGGCTGTGAATGATTTGATCCATACTTGAGCATTTAGAGGATTATTTGCAAATAGAAATACAGTTAAGATGAGTAAGCATATGTATCTTTTTGGAATCATAGAAGTATTCTAATATTTAAGAGTGTACCGTTTGAGATTCATTTGACCCTACTTTATTGTGCATAACGTTCCAGCTAAAATCAGCTTTAATTGGTTTTAGGCTGTGTTAGCATTAGTTATTTAATGGTCTCCAAATTTTCCACAATACCTGAACACAAACTTTATGGAAAAGTTCTGGCATTTCTTTTTGTAATAATGATTCCATAACAGCAGGCCTTAATTCATTCTTGTCAAATAAGGAGCATGGCCACGGATGATTTTTTAATTCAACAGCAGCGTCAACATTTCTAAGACCAATCGTTTTAATTGTTAATACTTCATAATCATGCTCAACTTCACATTGGTGTATGAAACTGACTGAGCTTATTGTATCGTTTGTTCCGATTTTATTTATATGTGAGCACGAAATTATTTTCTGATCAATTACCTGTTTTAAATCTTTCAAAGCGTTCGATAGTACTACAGCCATCACAAAGCCTCCGCAAATCACAATCTCATCTTTTTTATACCTCAAATAATTAAAATGGATAGGGTGCGTATTTCTGAATAAAGTTGTGAATAGTAAGTTTTCACTTTCACTAATAAGGCGACTAGCATCATGGATAATTAAATCATTTGCCTCAAAATTGTTGCATTGAGAAAGCTCTTTAGGTAGCTGTTTACAATTAATAAAGTCTGTAATTTGAGTATCTTTTGATTTGTTGAGCAAATCACTTAATTTTTTGTCTTTTTCTACAATATCCCCCGTTTTACGATCTATTTCTGTTATAAATGGGAACAGGGTATTTCGTTTAAATGACAAAACACGTTGTGAATATTGATTGATTAGAACATGGGTGCTAGTAATTACACTTTTCTTATTATCTGAAGTGTTTCTAAGTTTTTCAATGCGAATGTAACATTTAAACGTGTCACCAGAGTAAGCGGGACTTTCATAAATAACATCTTCTAGTCCTAAATGAAGCATACAAGTTTCAGAGTATGGTTCAACAGCCATGCAGAGGGTTAAATTGAGTACAGCAGAGAATGGCATGATCTTACTTTTCAATCCAATTTTTTGCCCAAACCAGTCACTTGTTTCAATACGGTTGCTCATGGAAACTAAAGATGACCACATTGTAGTCCATGAATTGTCCATGGTTATTTCATGTGGACAGGTGATTATCTGACCTTCCAAAACCGTATCTAGATCCAGTCCATAACTGAACACTTTCGGATGAACACTTTTTTTTGGAAATACTTTTCTTATCGTTTTTTTTGCAAGTTTATTTTTTATAATTTTCTCTAGCGGAGGTCCAATAAATTCTCCTTTTTCGGTGATATTACAACCTCCATCATAATCTGAAATCTTTTTGCTTAGTAATGCGTGTTCTTCTTCGTTTATGGAAAAACAACTGTTAACAACATCAATTTGGTCGGGATGTAAAATCATTTTTCCATCTGCTCCATTTCTTAATGATTTATTGCAATCAGCGTAAAACCCTGCGTAATTATGAATATCAATAAAAGGAGAATCAATGAAAGGTAGGTTAGCACTTTTCGCAGTAAACATTACTTTGTTGGTAACGAAGTTTACATTTTTAGAATTTAGTTCTGCGTTGGTCTCTGCAAAAAGATCATAGAGTCCGAGGGCAATACCAGAAACTCTTTGAGAAGCATCAATTAATTTTTCTAGATTTTGAAATGAAAATACGGTTTCGATTAAAAGGAGGACATGAATCTCTTTTCTTTCCGAGTATTTCTTCTCAATTTCTTTTAATCGCTTTTCTGTTTCTATTACATCCTGGATACTTTGGATATATGGAAGCATCACACCATCTATAAAATCGAGTTCAAGAAGTTGAATGTCTTTATTAAATTCTTCTGTGTTGTTGAAGCTGTTGCATCGGATTATTATCGGACTTTTTAAATCAGAAATCTGTTTTTTATGTGCTCTAATATTTGCTCGAGCATCTGATTTCAAGGAGGTAGGACAACCATCTTGTAGATCCAAAATATAGCAGTCAGGTCTACTCCATGTGGATATTTTAAAAAAGACATTGGACTTTTGTGGGGTAATAAAGAGATAGCTTGATGAATTATTTAATATTTCCATATTTAAAATTAACGTTTTAGCTAAAATAAGTAAAAACGGTCCCGATACCTATCGGGAGGTAGGTTAGGGCTTTGTGTTTTAGCCTTTGTTGTATCACGTTTTTCCTTTTCTTCTTTTTGCTAGTTTTTAGCGATTAACTTTGTTTCACCGCATCCATTTACAATATGAATTCCGTGTGAATTTTCATTTATATAAATTATGTAATCTTTCTCTAATTTGAATATAAATCCACAAGTTGAGCAATTATTTGTTTCACATCCATTTAAACTTCTTGATGTGTAAATAGTCGCAAACAATTGTTTCTTTCCTTTTTTATAAAACGGATCATTGAATTGTTCAATGAGACCTTTACTAATAATCGAATCTACAGCAATTGTAATTTCATATTTAGCTCCACCAATTTGAGTTGATTTTATTTTTGTCACCTCACCCAAAAACACACATTTCAACGAATCTCCACCAGTCTGTGCCAAACAGATATTTGATGTTAATACAAATGCAATTAGTATCAGATTCTTCATTTTTAGTTTTTTAATGTTCTACGATTTGTATAAGAATAGTAAGGGGTTAAAATAGACTTACTTTTCGGTTTTAGCACTTAGCCAAATTTACAATTTTACTGTTAACTTTCTTTAAACCGTCAAATTGTAAATTTGGCGGACTT
>Ga0105350_10000077_pt1 | contig 59334 bp, 50 predicted proteins | sample EN1Hudsemesocosm_FD_83506 | JGI IMG/M metagenome (GOLD analysis project Ga0105350, IMG submission 83506) | Methane-oxidizing microbial communities from mesocosms in the Hudson Canyon - EN1E Hudson Canyon | ecosystem: Environmental > Aquatic > Marine > Cold seeps | place: Hudson Canyon... | reverse complement strand
CGTAAGGACGTGCCGGTTCAAGTCCGGCCCCGGGCACCATTTATTACCTATATTAATCAAACGCTTAATAGTAATTGCCGATATGTCTGGGCGATTGTCGGGCGATATCACTTACGTCAGCTATGTCGCTTTGCTGTTATTAATTAAAGAATGACTCGACCGACTATATTTAGGCAATTGCAGACAGTTGTGGTCATAGTGATTCAGGAGTAAGAATCCTAAGTTTTAGCAAATTAGGGTGGCTGTAACTGCTGTAAGGCACTTTTGAGTGGGTAACGAACCTTGCTCTTCAATAGGAACAATGGGTTGCAAGGTAAAGACCTTTCGTCCTTGCTGTTTGCCTTTAGCTCCACTGACATTGTTGTCACTAGTCGCTTAAGCTATTACCAATTACGCAGCCAAATGCATCATGAACAATTTAACTTTGTTCTTGACTCCGATAGTTTGACTCAATCGCTATTTATGCTAGATTCAACGCTGCACTATAGTGGTGTGAAACGTGTCGGCGACTATTTTCACATTAAAGAGGATAACTGAAGTGGGATTAGACATGAGTTGGCCTGTTGCAAATGGAGGTTCACATCATGTTTCGTTGCGCCCGACTCTGCTGTACGCTCTTCTTGTTGGTTTCGCTTTTTATCTTGGGTGTAAACTTGGGCTAGCGTTAGCTACTCCAACGGATAAGATCGCTACGTTTTTTCCAGCCAATGCAATCGTTTTGGCGGCATTGCTTTTAACAGATCAGCGTCGCTGGTGGGCATATCTTCTGGTCATGGTGCTTGCAGACATCACTCTCTCTATGGAATACGACTTGTTAGCACATCGAGTGGTTCTTTTCTCTATCGCTAATTTTCTTGAAGCCCTAGTCGCAGCGGTTAGCTTGAGATATCTTCTTGCAAGCCCAATAAAACTCGAACAAATCTCTGAGATGTTGCGATTCTTCTTAGCTGTGCTTGTGAGTGGGTCATTTTCTGCTTGTGTTGCCAGTGCCGTAACCTTCTTTGAGGCACTCGAGTTGAGTTACTGGTCTTTCTGGCGAGCGTGGTTTCTAAGTGACACAATTGGTCTACTCATAGTAACTCCTTTGATTATACTTGGGTTCCAAGCCGGACCTAGCTGGCTCAAGTCTGTCAAGTTCAACCGCACACTAGAGGCACTGGGATTAGCCTTGTGTCTATTTATAGTAAGCTACTATGCTTTAGGGGCAGAGGCAGGCGTTGCGGATAATTTCCCAGCTTTACTCTACGCCCCTCTACCGTTTCTTCTTTGGGCGGCAATCCGTTTCAACGGTATTGGTGTTTACCTTGCCATCTTGGTGATAACAATTTTTTCTGTCGGCACTGCCGCCAGCGGCTTAGGTCCATTCACCTCTAGTTCGCCTATAGAAAATGTGTTGTCTGTCCAGTTTTATCTGATAGCTACGGCAGTTCCAATTATGCTACTTTCAGCAGTTCTCTCGCAGTATAGGCTGACTGTGCAAGAAAAGAATAATGCAATCGTAGAGAAAGAACGTCTACTACAAAAGCTAAAACGCGCGGCCAGTGTGTTCAGCTCTGCCCATGAGAGCATCATAATAACCGATAACACTGCAACTATTACGGAAGTCAACGATGCTTTCAGTTACATTACTGGCTACTCTCCTGATGACGTTCTGGGGAAAAATCCAAGAATTCTTCAATCTGGGCGTCAATCGCCAGAATTTTATGTCGAAATGTGGAATGCGATATTAACGAAAGGGCATTGGCATGGCGAGATATGGAACCGCCGCAAAAATGGTGACATTTATCCTGAAATGATGACCATCAACGCCGTCGAGAGTGATGCTGCTCACGTGCAACACTATATTTCAGTAAGCACTGATATTACAGATATTAAAACATATCAGGGGCAACTGGAACACATTGCTCATTTCGACCCACTAACCAATCTGCCTAACCGTATATTACTAGCTGACCGCTTAAGGCAAGCAATAATGCAGTGTCAACGTCGTAATCTGTCATTATCTGTTGTGTTTTTAGACTTAGATGGCTTCAAAGCCGTCAATGATCGCCATGGCCATAATGTAGGTGATGAACTACTCATTGAAGTGTCACATCGCATGAAAGAAACATTACGTGAAGGTGATACGCTGGCACGTATTGGCGGTGATGAATTTATTGCAGTCATGATAGATTTAGAAAAGCTCGAGGATAGTGAGCCTATGTTAGAACGACTGCTAAAGTCCGCTGCTTACCCCATAATCATAAATGGTATAGAAATGCAAGTTTCAGCGAGTATCGGGGTCGCATTTTATCCACAAGACGGGGTAACCTCAGACCAACTCATGCGCCGCGCCGACCAAGCCATGTATGCTGCTAAACAAGCGGGCAAGAACCGTTATCACCATTTTGATATCGCACAAGATAATGCGGTTAAAATCCAACTAGAGAATATAGATAATATTCGTACAGCTTTGGATAAAAGTGAGTTTGTGATGCACTTCCAACCCAAAGTTAATATGCGCACTAGCGAGGTGATAGGCGTAGAAGCTTTAATCCGCTGGCAGCATCCTACTCGTGGTTTAATTGCATCTTTAGAGTTCTTATCTGCGATAGAAGGCCATGCCATTAGTCTTGAAATGGGTGAATGGGTCATGGGCGCTGCATTGAGACAAATAAGCCAGTGGCGAAGCATAGGGATCAACCTCCCTATCAGTGTCAACATTTCTGCCTATCAATTACAACAAGATAACTTCGCAAAACGCTTAGCAGCATTGTTGTCAGCACATCCTGAGGTGCCCCCTCACCGTTTAGAATTGGAAATACTGGAAACCAGTGTGTTAAGTGACATCAATAGGGTGTCTGCGGCCATGAATGCATGCCATGACCTTAGTGTCCGCTTTGCCTTAGATGACTTTGGTACGGGGTATTCATCACTCGACCATCTCAGGCATCTGCCAGCGCACATGATTAAAATAGACCAGAGTTTCGTGCGAGACATGTTAGACGATGCCGACGATTTAGCGATTGTTAAAGGTGTAGTGGGTTTAGCTAAGGCATTCCAGCGTGACGTGATTGCGGAGGGTGTAGAGACCATCGCACATGGAGTAGCACTGTTGCAACTGGGTTGTGAGTTAGCGCAGGGTTATGCCATTGCTAGACCCATGCCTGCTGCGGATATTCCACAATGGCTTGATACTTGGAAGCCTCATGATCCTTGGCAGGCTAAAGCTAACTGACTTGACCACTGAGCCTCAACAGAAGCGACCTTGTAGAGCGGTCGGGTATGACCGATATGGCAGTAATCCTACCCTTGAAGATGATGTTCGGCTATGTCTCCAGAACGCGCATTGCCGTCAGTCACATTTGATTAATCGTATGATGATTTTTGCGCTCAATATAGTCTGGTAGTTCGTATTCTCTTAAGACCGCAATAGGTCGTTAGCTCCCATTTTTAGACTAGAACCTTATGTCCGCTTTAGGTCAGAGAGTGAAGATTTAAAACCTATTGATTCAGTGATGTCACCAATGCAGATGTAGCTGTGTTTTTGTTTACTTCCGGTTTGAGCGACTTACAGCCGTTCAAGTAATCCGTATTTTTAAATTTGTTGATGTTATCAGTTGATATCCTAATGGCAGGTGATGAAGGCCAGTAATTACAGAACTTTCAGTGAACGATCGTTTCATGAATAGGATAGGGCGAGTTGTATTCAAAATCCGACAATAGACGTTTAAAACTCGTTTTTATCGTTTAAATTCGATAAGTTAACAAAACCTCTAAATATATAGTGACTTATGAAGATAGAAAATATCGATTTCAAGTTGGAAGTACTGTCAATCTACAGAAGCGATAAATAAATTATATTGGGATTATTATTCAAAATAACTATGGAGTTTTCTGTATTTGTAGTCAGCGTGTCAGCTTGGTATGCAAATGGCAATGAAAAGAGATGGCCCTTGTCAAAAATCCAAAATTGATCCTCTGTGTATTTAAGGATATGCAATTCGGAAGTTGATAACGTTTATAGCCCAAAAAATGTTAATTACTTTGGGCGGTTCTTGGGCGAATTCAGGTCCACTATTGTCCTATGTGGTCAAAGCCGAGAATTCAATAACCGCAACACGCTGGGCATGTATGGACAGGGTATTCAAGTCACCCGGTTTAAGTCCGGCCCCGGGCACCATTTCCCTTTTTTTAAAGGGCTGCAGAGCAGTTTAAGTTAATGCCCACCTATAAACCCATCATAGAAATTTAATTATTTTCTAAATCTGCAAACATTACTAGTGAACGAACCTTTATATTATTCGCCTTCACGAACTCAACGACGCCTTGCATATCTCCAAACGCTCCAAAGAGCATAGTTTTAGCACTTTCTCTTGGTTCTTCATCTTCACATCGAAGTAACTGGCACCATGTTTTTACAAGTATGATTGGCGGGTGTGGGTTAGCTTGGATTGGGTTAGGTTGCATTTTATTAATTCCATTTAGTTAGATTCCTTATAATCAATTTAGTATGCTTTTTGTTTACTCGCCAACTAAAATGTTTACTAGTAAACACTCTGCAGGCAGCACTCCCATATAACGCGCAAATCAACAAGCACCTGCCGATTGGCAGATGCTTGTTGATTTGCAGGAATTATCTCATACTAAGATTGTTTCTTAAATCTACGTGATGCTAAACCCATTAAGCCTAGTGCGAAAATAGCAAGTGAAGAGGGTTCTGGGACAGAGCTAAAAGGTTCCACGATCGTGTAACTGCCCAATATAGTGCTGTCATCATTGGTCACAAATCCGGTACTTCCTATCGCGGCCCAAGTTTCAACATCTAGCGTGGCAACCATAAAACCAGAGATCATATCTCCAAAGGTCACGTGAGAAGATAAATTGATCAGGAAATCTTTAGTACCAAAAAGAGTGAAGACGTAGTTAATATCTGTGTGACCTAAACTTAGGTCGCCAGTAAAAATATCAACGCCAGCATCTCCGGTCGAATTGGCGCCTCCGAGGATTATCGCATTGAAAACGTCGGCAACATCAATCGAACCCGAACCTGTGATATGAGCGGTCGAGTCATCAACCCGAAGCACTTCAAGTATCAATCCAGCATTAGCAAAACCACTAACACCCAAAACCAAACCAGCAAAAGCCATTTTCAAAAATTTAAATTTCATTTGATATTCCCTTTAATCCCTTCACTACAGTCTTGAAGGTAATTGCTAAAGTGATAATTCACCATGTACTGAGGGTAACGCATCGAACGCGCCAGAATCATTATATTTAATAATTACAATGAGTTAAGGGTTTTTAATAAATTTAATTTTTAAAATGTGTAAAATAATCCGACACAAAATACGTTTAAGTGTAAAAAACTCAGTCAGTTTGATTCTGTTTAGCCAATCTATCCAAATCATTCACATTCTGCAGGCAAGCCACTAGAAACCTATCAAGCTGTTCAATCTCTTTTGGTGTTTTACCTATAGAGCGCATACGAGTTACAAAGTCGCTTCTAATATCTACAGCTAAATCATTTTTGATTCTTGGCATTTTTTCGCCCTTGTTTAACATTAACCAAACTGTGCGTCTGCTCATAAACCACCTCAAAAAAAAGAACCTTTTAAATACATGTTCAGGTATTCGCCCAATGGGTAGGGCTGGGGCTTAACTATTCTGGGTCAAACCTTGTCTGCATCGCTTGCGGATTGATTGAGCTTTCGAAAGCTGTATCTACTTCTTTTGCTATTTCCAATACTGCATTCATTTGCTGCCTATCGGTTTTGTACTGTTCAATTTCGGTATTTAGTTCTGGATGGTGTTTTTTCAATCCAGCATCTTTAAGGTTTTGCAGTGCATCTTCTTGGATGCCGAAGAAATCAGCGGGTAACGCATTAACTACTTGATGGTACCTTGGGTCAGCTTTCACCCTTGATAGTTTATCCTCAGTGCCTTGTAAGTTCTGCGCCATAAGTATCATCACCGCATCACCACCTCTAAACGTGGTTGCGTTATTGAGCTGGCTTTCTAGGCTGCTAGCTCTCGACTCTAAGTTGAATAGAATTGCATCAGTCTTGCTTGCAAGCGTTGATTTATACTTAACCTGTGTCTTGGCTAGCAATGGCGCTTTTTCACCCTTGGTGCGCGTTTCATCGTTCAAGATAGATTTATAATCTCGACTTGCTGCATTAACTGCCTGAGCGAATCCAGAGGATAAATCACCCATGGCCTTGCTCGTTTTAAACCCGCGTTGTTGTAATGTTGTTGTTAAACCTTGATTTAGTATGTTCATTTTTAAAGCCTCTTATGTGTTTTTTATAGTTAACAAATTAATCTGGATGCAATGGTGCGGTTGTCTTTTTGAGAGCCGAATACCAAAGCTCCTGCAACTGCGTTGATCATGTCGTCATGTTGTCCTGGAGCATGATCTATTCTTGGTTTTGTGGTGTTCTTGCGCTCTAAGCCTATTAGCTCATCTCGCATTTGTTTGATGTCGGGTAGCTCTACACGTTGTGAATTGATAAGCGGTAATAACTCACCATAAATGGCTGATTTATCTTTTTTGCTTACTTGGTAATGTATGCCACGCTTTTTGAATTGTCCGCGGACAAAATCACCTCCCCATGCATCACCTATCACTCGTGTGATTCTGTATGACTTGAGTAAGGCAACAAATTCAGTCACCACTTGTTCTGGTGAAAACGGAGGCTTTACGCATCTAACAGCATCAACAATGGCAACGTGTGATTTGTTATCCATGTGAGCAACTGCCATTGTCATTGCATCCTGTCCAGAGCCGCCTGCAGCATCCACAAAGCCAACATAACGATTGATTCTAGCCGGTGCTAATTCTATGCGGTCAGTGATGGTTACAGCCTCTAAAGCTTCGCGACTGATAAATGATTCAACATCGGTTCTAAACTGTGCGCCATATTCAGCACTGGCACTGGCTGGATCTTCTTTATAGGCCTGTTCAATTACTGCAGAGTCTAAAGTTGGGTTCATTAATGCGGTTGGTGCTTGAGCAACTAGAATGCGCTTGCTATCTTTGCCGAAATTGTCTCGGTATGCGTCATATAAAACACCGCGCCTAGCGTATGGGCTAGACAAGACCAATAGCTTACCGCCAAGCGTTGCCAGTGATGGGCGCAATGCGTTGATGATTTCTTTATCAGGGTTAGCCCCATCTATCATCCAGAACGCCACTTCATCAGCGATAACACATGAGCATGTATAGCCCCTTGTGCGTCTGTGGCTTGCTGTGGTTATCTCAATTACAGAACGGTTGTTAAGCTCTAATGTTTCGGTAGTTTCGCGCAGTACCATCTGTTTAAGCATGGGGCATAAACCAACTAACCCTTTAATGTATCTGAACACTGAAAGCGCTTGTTTGCGGTCTGCAGCAATGACCATAACAGTGCTTAATTCGCCTGCTGATAACTTTGCACTATGGTCATGAAAAAAAGCCTCAAAAACAGCGATTAGTGCGGCTACTTGGCTTTTACCGCCACGTCTCCCCACAACTAGCCAAAGCTCTCTCATGGCTTGCTCAGGGGCTACTGTGCGACCTGTTAGCTGTTGATATACTTCAAGGTCTTTATCATCAAATGGTAGGCCGTAGAACGCCTTAAGCAGTATGCGCCAGTTGTTAAAACTATCATCCGCAAACTGCTCCCCAAACATAGAGCTGCGGGGTCAGGTTCGTCGAAACGTATAAATCAGAAACACCCCCATTATAAATAAATCCAAAGCGAGAAGAATGTTCACTTAAACAGTCAAAAGAACGCTTTGTTTATTTGTAGTATTTCAATGGCTTTTACTTTGAAGGTTGAGAGCGTTTTCTGCCTATAGTTACGATGAGTATCTCGATTAGCCTCGGTGTTTATCTGCTTTTAATAACGTGTTCCAACACACCATAGTGATGATGGTTGCCATGAAGACAAATGATAAATACTAAACAGTGTGTTTTATTAAATGGTTGATCATCACTCCAAAAAATTCTAACCCCCCTTTGTTATTGATAGGCTAAAACAAATACTGAGGAGAATATTAAATGTTAGAAACTCTATTTTCGATGAAAGAAAAAATTTGTGTCATTACTGGTGGTTCAAGAGGTCTTGGGGCCTTTATGGCGAAAGGTTTCCTTGAAGCCGGCGCTAAGCGGGTTTATATCACTGCTCGTAAGGCAGAAGCTTGTGTTGCTGCGGCCAAAGAATTGAGCCAGTTTGGCGAATGTATTGCGCTGCCCGGAGATGTAAGTAGTCCGGAGGGGTTGAAACAATTGATACAGGAACTTCATAAACGTGAAGAGCATATCGACGTTTTGGTTAATAATGCTGGCACCGGGTGGGGCGCACCCTTTGAACAGTTTCCTGAACTGGGTTGGGATAAAGTGATGGACATTAATGTAAAGAGTCCTTTTTTTCTGACTCAAGCATTAACACCACTACTGGCTAAAAAAGCCAATTCAAAACACACTTCGGCTATTATCAATATTGGTTCAATCGCGGGCATTCTGGGTAACGGATTAGATAATTACAGTTATGCTGTGTCAAAGTCGTCTATGCATCAGTTAACTAGAGTGCTGGCAACTGAATTGGCGGCTAAACATATTCGTGTGAATGCGATCGCGCCAGGGCGTTTTTATTCCAAAATGACTGAGTTTTTAAGTTCAGATCAAGCTGCATTCGACGAAGAGTTACTGTCGATACCAATGCGCCGCTGGGGAGAGCCAAACGATATTGCTGGTGTGGCAATTATGTTAGCCAGCCAAGCGGGGGCTTTTATCACCGGGCAAATCATCCCGGTTGATGGTGGTACAACGTTAGTCAACTAACTGCCAAATCACATGACAAGTTGTGATGTCGTCACAACTTGTTTTATTGTTTTGGATAAGTCATGAGCAAAAAATAGCTGATTTATTTGGTAAGGCTGAATATCAATTATCTTTGTTTTGACTGGTTTTACGATGGGGGTCTCAATAAGCAGTTGCATTGAGTTCTAAACAGGACATGACAAATGAAAACGTTCCAGTTTGCCTATTCTAAATTTCAGTTTAGATGTTAAAACAGTCAGAAAAACTTTGGGTCTTTGTATTAAAGCCATGTTCTTGCAATGCTTTAAAAGCTTTTGCTTCGTCAGTGAAATTTAATCTAGAATAGCTCTGTGGTATACGTTCCGTAATCTTATTTATCTGAAACTGAGACAGAGTATTTTCATCAATAATTCTGATCGATACGACCAATTGGCTGTTGTCTTCTAGTTTACCCAAATTGCCAGTATTGGCTCGATGTCTGGTGAGCCCAGAACCCAATCTTTAGAGTGACTGATAACTGACCAGGGTCTATCGTTCACTCGAGCGCGCAACGATGTGAAATCTTGACTGAATCGTTCAGCTGTTGATTTCCCCCACAAGCCAACAGAATAAATAAAAATAACATTATCTTCCAGCCACATAGTGTAATGACTATTTTTTATTAGCTCGCTTTGATAACTATCGCTTGTCATTAATATTAACTGTTTAAACTAGATATTTAATGAGCCAGTATAGGATGTCGATTAGCACAAAAGCAATAATTTTAGTGCCACAGGGGCTAGCTGAATTAGTGGTTATGGGCCACAAATGAATAAAAGGGGGTAGGACCTTATTAAATTAAATCATTATAAAACGGCCAATCCAAGCCTGTGATGCATATTCGGTTTCTTTAAGCAGAAGCTCATGTTGAAAACAACGAACTAAGGCAGCCATCGTCATTAATGTTAAATCACAATGATCTGCCCAAATTTATCTTTAACCTTGATTATAGAGGTAGGTAACGGCCAGCTGAAGCTAGGAATACTGTTAGTAACCCAAGCACTAAATTCAGCAATACCATCTTTCTAATCAGATTCAGGTTGCTCGCTGCATTTGGCCAATCTTGTAGGGCGACGGCGGCTTTTAAACGTTTAAAAGGGGCGAAGTAAACATGCATGAAAATTGCGCTCATGATGTAACCCAAGAGCATCATAATATGAACGTGTTTGCCCACGTGAGCCATGCCTTCAAATTGAGCAATCATAAAATGCCCACTGCCAATCAATACAATAATCGCTAACCAGACCCAATTAAAAAACTTTTCGAATACTTTAACCCAAAGAGTTAGCCTTTGTGGCGGCTCTAATACATCTGCAGCGACTGGTCTTAAAAAGGAATAGGCAAAAAACATTCCTCCTACCCAAATAGTGGCCGCTAATATATGCAGGCTAATGGCAATAAACATAAACACCTTAATTATAATAAAAATATTCAGCGAATCTAACATCCCTAATCACTTTCGCCAATCTATCTTCACTTGCTTTTGATATTGAAGAGCCATTGTTGGACGATTTTAGCGCTGCTACGAAGTTAGGCAAAGCAGCATTAGCGCAAAGGATGAACTGACTTGATTCAGAGTAGGACCTTTGCAGCCTTAATATTGGCAAGAAAATTTACACGGCACAAAAGCTAATTTAATTTTGTTCTGGCCCCTATTCATTCGCTGTGCGTGTTATCTTGGTCAGCGAATTCGTTCGTTTGGATCTCTAATTAAGAACAACAGCCCCTAACAAACGGGAAATAATTTTGGCACCAAAACCTGCTCTATCAAAACTTCCTATTAAACTCGCCAAAAGTGGTTTTTATCGAGGATTCAGCCTCGATGTAACCGTTGTGAGTAAAATCATTATTAGTGCTCTTGTTGTGTGGGCGATTTTTTGGCCAGCCAAGGCAGGCAAGGTACTGGGCGATTGGAACTCGCTTATTTTAGCTAATTTTGCGGCTTGGTACATCTGGGTTGTGGCCCTGTTTGTTATTGTATGTGTTGGCTTGGCGCTTTGGCCGGCGGCAGGCAAACTTAATTTGGGCCAACCTGGCGAAAAACCTGAGTTTTCGAATTTCTCCTGGTTTTCGATGATGTTCAGTGCCGGGATTGGAGTAGGCATGTTGACCTGGGCAGTGGCCGAACCCGTTACCCATTTCGCCAACAACCCTGAGGTCATTCAAGGACTAACGACAGGTAGATCAGCAGACAATGTACGCATGGCCTTCAAGTGGTCATTTTTACACTGGGGAACAGGTGCATGGGCAAGTTATGCCATTGCCGGCCTAGCCATGGCGTTTTTTAGTTATCGCCGTGCACTGCCATTGACTATTCGCTCTTCACTGACGCCGTTGTTTGGCAAAAGTCTGTCTGGACCATTAGGGCATATTATCGATATTGTGGCCGTTGTTGCGACCATTTTAGGCGTGGCACAAACGCTTGGCTTTGGTGTGGAACAGTTTGTTGCTGGGCTGACCCGCATCGGTATTGTTGGGCTGGTTAATGCAGAAGGCGGAGCAAGTACCTTCGGTATCATTTTGGCCTTGGTTATAATCATGGGAGCATCGACGTTGTCGGCGCTATCGGGTGTAGGCAAAGGTATTAAGTGGCTGTCTAATCTCAACATGTTTCTGTCGGTCATCCTACTTGGGTTTTTTATCATCTTTGGCGCCACCTTTTTCGGCGCGACAGCTATGGCTTTTGGCATTTGGGATTATCTGATAGCGCTGCCAGAGATGAGCTTTAACGTCTGGCAAACTGATGGTGTTGAAGGGTCAGAAGCATTTTTACTGGCACAATGGCAGGGTTGGTGGCCAGTATTTTACTGGGCATGGTGGATCGCATTTGCACCTTTTGTAGGATTGTTTCTTGCGCGTATATCTCGCGGACGCACGATACGTGAATTTGTGCTTGGGGCGATGTTTGTACCCTCATTTATGTGTTTTGTTTGGTTCGCTTGGGCCGGTGGAACTGCCATTGATTTGGAGCTCAATGGTGCTGCCAACGGTGTGATTTTTGACGCGGCCGATGGCGACAAAATCTTTGCCATGACCGAATTTATGCTTGCTCCAATTAGTGAATGGTTAGCATGGGGTATGGCACTGCTAATTGTTGTTCTGTTACTGACGTTTCTGGTCACATCAGCTGATTCAGCGGTGTTGATCGTGAACACCATAAATGCGGGTGGCGATGAGGGCCCCAAAGCTCGGCCACATATCCTGTTCTGGGGCGCAGCCCTTGGGCTTGTGGTAGTAGGTCTATTGATTTCCGGTGGTACGGCGGCCATTAAGATGGCGATGGTCATTGGCGCGTTGCCGTTTTCGATTGTGATGGTTTTGATGTGTTTTTCACTGGTAATGGCAATATACAGCGATGGCCGACGTGAGGCTGCTGGGGTTCAAACCACATTTTCTGCTAACAAACCAGCGCCTACGGAATAGTTTGGAGTATAAAATGGGGCAGTGCCGTTTTAATTAAATCATTCCCAAAGCTAAGCAAATATTTGTTCATCACATAACAAGGCCAATCCAAGCCAGCGATATACGCTGGTTTTTTTTAAACACAAAGATATGATTAAAACGACTATGATGGTTTCCCAATAGACGCGGATTCGTTTAACTAACTCTTCAAATGTTACATAATCTCCCACTAAAATAATGCTTGGCTAGAACAATTACGGAACACAAACGTGCTTATTGAGTATTACCACAATATTTTAAATTATCTAATGGGAACGTTAGGCGCCAGCTTTATACTTTTAACCATTTTGTTTACCGCAGTCGCTTCTATCGTCTATTTATTAGTGATTGGCTACTTCATTACACATATGGATAAACGATACTTTGTGCAACATAAAATCATCGGTCATGAAACTAATGACAGGCCTCTCTTAACGTCGATGAGTCGCAGCGTAAACAACTTGTTTAAATTGCTTAAAATACTTGTTGGGATATTCTTATTAGTGTGTGGGATTGCGATGTTAGTATTACCCGGTCAAGGTTTAATCACTATGGTTATTGGTCTGAGCTTGATACCGTTTCCGGGTAAACACAAAATTGTACAGAATTTACTGTCGCGACAGTCAGTGAGAACCTCTCTCAACTGGATCCGAATTAAAGCCAATAAAGAGCCCTTTATTTTTGATTAAAGAACTGCGGAGATTGCGCCACTGAAATGGCATAAATAACAAAGAACTCCCTCCTTATAATTTTTACATTCTAGTGACCTGCCCAGTTGTACAAGCTAAGAGTGTGTTGTTACTCTTGCTTAAACTCTGCATAGGATATTCAAATGATTTCGTTACGTATTGCCTTATTTTTTATGCTTGTTTTCTTTTCCGTGATGCACTGTGAAGCAAAACAAGGCTCTCATATAGTGCGGGCTGCCCATATGCTGGATGTGACAAATGGCAGCATTATTTCGCCTGCTGTTGTTGTGGTACGAAATGGGGTAATCGAATCAATTAATCCCAAAACGCTGCCTAGCGACTTGGCGACTGTTGAATTGGGTAATAGCACTTTATTGCCGGGTTTTATTGATATGCATTCTCACGTTACTTTGGATTTTTTTAATGGTAACCATTGGACAACAGCTACGGTTATGGAGACCCCGGCAGATTGGGCTCTGCATGGTGTGGAGTTTGGCGGGAATATGCTGATGGCCGGATTTACCACGGTTCGGGATGCTGGTGCTTGGCCTGGTTTTCCCGATGTAGCATTAATGAAAGCCATTGAACGGGGAGCAGTGCAGGGGCCTAGAGTTTTTCCTGCGGGACACTACATTACGATCACTGGAGGGCACTGTGACGTGACGGGGTTCGCTCCCGGTATAATGGAGCTGGGTCCCAAACAGGGTGTCGCGGATGGCAAAGATGAAATTATTAAAGCCATTCGATATCAGGCCAAACATGGCGTAAAAGTGATTAAAGTGTGTGCCACAGCAGGTGTCTTTTCTAAAGGAACCAGTCCTGGGGCGCAACAATATTCTGATGAAGAGCTAGTTACCATTGTAGAAGAAGCATCTCGTCACGGTCTAAAGGTTATGGCTCATGCCCATGGTAGCGAAGGTATTATGGCTGCAGTTAAAGCAGGTGTGGCATCGATAGAGCATGGTTCAATGCTTACCAAAGAAATCATTCAAGAAATGAAAAAACGAGGCACTTATTATGTGCCTACTATTCATCTTCAGGATGTTCCGTTACCTCCTAATACCCCCCAATTGACAGTAGATAAATCAAATTATTTGACCCCCTATGTTGAAAAGAGTTTTGCGATGGCTGTGAGTGAAGGGGTGAACATTGCTTTGGGCAGTGATGCAGGAGTGATGGCCCATGCTGACGCACGAAAAGAATTTTATGCCATGGTAAAGCGTGGCATGACGGCGCTTCATGCATTACAAACTTCTACGGTCAACGCTGCTGATTTGTTAGGGGTAACTGATCGCGGACAGCTTAAAGTAGGCATGTTAGCCGATATGGTAGCGGTAGCCGGGAATCCTCTAAAAGACATTAGACTAGTGGAGAATGTGCAATTTGTGATGAAAGACGGGGACATTATAAAGCAACCTTAATTAGGGGCTGATCTAACACCTATTCATCACATAAGGTTACAAGCAGCCACACTTAGTAAACAACTCGTTGACCTCCGGTTTAAGCGCTTGTGTTGTCTGGTGAGTGGGATGTTAGCGGCCTTTAATCGACATCTGTGCTCACCTTTCTTCATGAGTTGGTGTAAAACCTTCTAACAATTTCAAAACCTAAATTCATTTTATGCCCTCAGGCGAAAAAATAGCCTTCAGCAAACCCGAAAATAGTTTTGGTCAGATAATTAATCCATTTAGGTTTCAGTTGCTTATAAGACATTTTAGTTACATTTCATTCACAACATCTCCTTTTGATTTCACCTTTGAGAGGTTTTTTGCCGGACTTAATACCTGTATATATTTATACATACCTAAAAACTTAGACGAGGCCTTGTAGGGGCAGGGATACGTCCCTATGATGCGCGCACTTTAATTCAGCCGCCTAAATAATAAGCATCAAATGACCAATAGTGTTATCAAGCATACTGTCAAATTCACCAGACTAAATAGTATCTGCTATTTTTTATCGGTGGTTTTTGCCTGTTTGTTTTATTCCTCGGCCAGTTATGCGAATAATTTATTGACGGATGAATTCGAGACCAATCAATTTATGTCAAAATTGTCGCTAAAACTTAATATGAATGAAGATGACGTTACTTCTAAAAGTATATTAAAAGAGGGCAGGTTTGTTGGTTTCTCGCATAAGTTCAGCCAGCTTCTTGGCATTGATTTATCCCTCGATACCTATTTATATACCAGCCCGACAGATAATTCTTTTAGATGGATTGTTGGGGTAGTCACCGACTTGTTTATCGTTAATTATAAAACGGATCAAACAACTCAACATGATCGTATTGAGTTTATCTCTAACTACCCGCTAAATGAAACTCTAAGATTAAAAGGTTATGCGAGTAGCCAGCAAGATGGTAAAGATCAATTTAAAGATTATTCGGTTGGCATAGCCTATTCATTTAATAGTTCGCTTGAGATATCAGCAGGTTATGCTGATAGAGAACTAAAAAAAGTAGAAACACAAAGTAATGTGTTTGTGAATATTAGTGGTGTTTTTTAAACCACTATATCCAAAATACCTTGTTAGACAGGATAGGTTGGCTGATTAGACCTAATGTTTTTTAGTTAAACCTCAGTTGTTATTGATATTTTTCTGCTACTGTTCCCCCTTCATTTTTGTCATTCTACTTCTAAGATAAAACCGCCCAAGTTTTAAGGAATACCCGTTATATGAGTCTTTTCTATTCCTACAGGAATATAGCTTTATCTATTATTGCCATCACTATGTTGGGAGCGTATGAAACGCAAGCCAATCAACCCAAAGTTGCTGAAAAATCTGATGTAAAGATCATTCAGCAATCTGTAGGAAAGGATAAGTCTCACCATGATGACGAACATAAAGACGAACACGTTGATGATGAGACACACCATGAGCATGATGAAGGGGTAGAATCTATTCTGGTATTGTCTACGCGTTTGGGCAGGTCGGTAAACGATGAGCCTATTCGTGTTGAAGTGATCGTACGTGAAGAGCTTGAAGAAAAAGCCATTATGCGCCCAGGAAATATTTCTATGTTGGTCGCTGAGACAGGTGGGGTACGTGTGCAAACTACGTCGCCTGCTTTGGGTAGTGCTAATATTCGTTTGCAGGGGCTTTATGGTCGCTATACCCAGTTATTGAACGACGGTTTGCCGCTTTATGGCGGTCAGGCCTCTTCGATTGGGTTGTTGCAAATCCCGCCAACTGACCTTGCTAGTGTCGAGATAATTAAAGGTTCGGCTTCTTCACTTTATGGCGGCTCTGCAATGGGCGGCGTGATCAACTTGATCTCTCGTAAGCCCTCTGAAGAGTCAGAAGCGGAAGTACTGTTGAATCTGACGTCGCGAGACGGACAAGATGTGACTACCTATATTGCAGCGCCATTAAATGATTCTTTTGAGGCCTCGATTACCGCAGGTAGCCATCACCAGGCTGTTCAAGATTTAGATGATGACCGCTGGATAGATATGGCCGGATATGAACGTTACACCGCCAGACCTCGTTTGTTTTGGCAGGGGGAAAGCGGCGCTAACGTTTATGCAACTCTTGGTGTTATGACCGAGAATCGACAGGGTGGTACCATGGCAGGCCAAACTACGCCAGACGGCAAGCCTTTTGCCCAAACTCAAGACAGTGAGCGTTTGGATGGTGGTTTTATTGCTAATGTTCCGTTAGGGGCCACTTTGGATTGGAACCTTCGTGGTTCTGCCATGGCGCAAAATCATAACAAACGTTTTGGTGAGGTGTTTGAAGAAGACAGTCATGAAAGTTACCTACTTGAGAGTTCTGTTTCAGGTTACACGGCTAGTACACAATGGGTGGTAGGTTTGGCAATGCAGTCAGATCGCTTTCAATCAGAAGATTTTCCCGACTTCAATTACCGTTATGATGTGCCGGGAGTGTTTGCTCAGGCTGATTATGAAATGACAGAACAATTTTCAACTTCTGTGAGTGCGCGAGTTGATGATCACAGTGAATTTGGTACCCAGTTTAGCCCACGCATTTCCATGCTATATCGGCCTGATGATTTGACCATTAGAGCGTCTTATGGCCGCGGTTATTTTGCGCCTACACCCTTTGTAGAAGAAATTGAGGCCGCTGGTCTTGCACGTCTTTCGCCCCTGAATGATATACAGGAAGAAACAGCGGTGACGTCTTCATTAGATTTCAGTTATCAGTTTAATCAACTAGAAACCGGTGTCACGTTGTTTAGTTCAGTGGTTGAAAACGTCACTCAGTTGGAAGCCTTTTCCTTGCAAATAGGTGGGCCACTCAACCGTGTTCGTTTAACAAATGCCACCGGTGAGTCACGTATTTATGGCTCAGAACTCATGTTACGTTATAAATGGCAGGACGTTAAACTAACAGGGAGTTATCTATTTTTAGATGCCACTGAGTTTGATGCAATAAACAACGTTCGCCAACGCATTGAGCTGACTCCTCGGCATTCTGCTGGCTTTGTCGCTATGTGGGAGCGCCATGGCGAATTTCGAGTGGGTTTTGAAGCTTATTACACTGGCGATCAACGTTTAGATGGCAACCCTTATCGTTCTAAGAGCAAACCTTATTGGCATTTAGGTTTACTTGGCGAAAAAACCTTTGGCCAATTTAGTTTGTTCATTAATGCCGAAAACCTGCTGAATATTCGCCAAACGTCAGAAGATCCTCTGGTTTTACCTAGCCGCTCGCCTGAAGGTCAATGGACAACAGAAATTTGGTCTCGTAACGACGGTTTTGTGGTAAATGCCGGGGTAAGAATTAGGTTTGGCGATTAAATTAGTGAGTTTGCAATTTTAGTTTCAGAGCGACTTATTTCAAACAGACTATGGGGCTTAAGTTGCTGATCGGTAAACGACTTAGAACTCTGTAATTGCGTCTAGTTCTTTGTATGATATTTGGCCCCTAATATTAGCAATGCTAAAAGCTCCTCACCTCTAGTTGGGTGACACAATTTACTATGCCACTGCACGCTATAAACATTGAATAAAGATAAGTAACAATCATTGTATAGTTATTGTAAATTTAGATCGCCGCTCAAAACTCTGGACTGCAAATGCATCAATTGAATACCTTTGCTCGAATTTCATTAAGTCACTCTCCGACCCCATTGGAAAAGCTGCCTCGCTTATCAGCTTATCTAGGTGTAATATTTGGGTTAAGCGAGATGATTGTACTGGGTTGGCGGGGGGAGGGAACAAAACCCGAAAATTAGAGTTTTTAATGGCCGATGCCAAACAAAAAGGTGCCGATACAGTGGTTACTGTTGGAGGGCTACAGTCAAACCATGCGAGACAAACCGCTGCTGCTGCGGCAAAGCTGGAGTTAGCCTGTGAGTTGGTGTTAGAGGATGTTAAAGGAGTGCCTCAGCGCGATTATTATCACAATGGAAATATTCTGTTAAATCAACTCTGCGGAGCCAAAATTCATCGGGTTGCGGTACAACAAAGTAGTGAGCATGTATTAGCACAAGTTAAAGCAGATTTAATTAGCCAGGGTAAAATTCCCTATTTTATTCCGTTAGGTGGCTCAAATGCTTTGGGCAGTTTGGGGTATGTAAACTGTGTAAATGAGATACTTAGCCAGAGTAACGCTATGAATATTTCATTTGATCAGATCCTTTTAGCCACTGGTAGTGCGGGCACGCAGGCTGGAATTTTAGCTGGATTAATTGCTCAGCAACAAGATATCCCTGTTTTAGGCATTTGTGTGAGTCGCAGTGGTTCAGCACAACAAACATTAGTAGAAGATTTGCTCAAACAAACTCTCACATTGATGGATATCGATGATAGCCATTCTGTTGGTAAAGTTAAGGCTAATGGAGAATATTACGGTGAAGGTTATGGCATCAGCACCGACAAAATGGTTCAAGCTCTGCGTTTGGTGGCACAACTAGAAGGTTTGTTTTTAGATCCCGTGTATACCGGTAAAGCCATGGCGGGTTTGATTGACCTTTGTCAGCAAGGCGTTATTAAACTAGAGCAAAATATTTTGTTTGTACATACAGGCGGCAGTCAGGGGTTATTTGCGTACAGTGAGGTATTTTAAATCCTCCTTTAATCGACATTGGTGATCAATTAACCTTATGAATATGTGTAAAACCCATTGCCAACGATTAAAAGTCGATTTAGAAAGTGTGAGTACAGCACAAAAGGCTGAGTCGAGTCGGCGTTATTTCCCCCATGGAGTTAACTGTATTGGTGCGACTGCAGCAGATATTAAGTTAATCATCAGTAATTTTCAGTCAGAGAATGCTGATATTAACCCAATAGACATGTTGGCTATTACTGAATACATGCTTCTGAAGGCGGAATTTAGCGAGGAGGTATTACTGGCTTTTGGTCTGATTAATAAATTTGTTAAGAGGCATTATGATGACGATTTATTATTGCGTTTTGAGTATTGGTTAGAGCACTACGCGACTAATTGGTCTCATGTTGATGATTTATGTATAAAAACGATTTATCAATTTCTTCTTTCTCGCCCTCACTTAATTGAAAAAACCAACCACTGGGCCTATTCAAAGGTGCCTTGGTGTCGGCGGGCAAGTAATGTCGTTTGGGTGAAGTTTGTTAAACGTAAAATAGGCAAATCTATCTATTACCTGAATAAAGAATTGATCTTTAATCATTGTGACTTACTGATTAACGACCCAGATGAATTTGTGCAAAAAAGTATAGGCTGGTTATTGAAGGCAACTTCTATGCAGTATCAAGATGATGTGATTAAGTATATTCAGATGAATGTTGGAAAAATCACTCGGCCTACCATTAGGTATGCCATTGAGAAAATGGACCCAAACACTAGGCAAGGTATATTATCATTAGGTAAGTGAACAACACCGGTAAATTGACGCTGACGGCAATGATTCTGAGATTAGCGTTGGGTAAACTCAGATTAAGGATGATGGGATGAACAGTAATTTGATTGGAAAAGTGGTTGTTTGGGCGTTGGCTTTTTACTTTATTATATCCGGCTTGTTAGCGGCATTTGATGTAGACGCTAAGCTGATTCGAATTGGTTTAAGTGCTGTCAATGGTGACGGTAAAATTGCATTTATATTAATTTATACCAGCATGATGGTGGGTATAGGTGTCGCTATGTTGTTTATGCTTTATATTTTTAAATCATGTCGCCCCTCGTTAGTGCTTGCTGGCACTATTGTCTTTTCTTTTATCATTTTCAGAATCATCGGTTCATTTGTCATAGGTGAATTTTCATCCACCCAGATTGGGTTCTTGCTTACCGAAGTGGTTGAATTGGCAATTATCTTAGTGATTTTATTTAAAGTGGGTAAGGAAGTTGAAGTTAGTTAGGATTGTAGGTATATCCACTGACTACTTTGTAAAGTATTCAAAATAAACGGGAGTAATAATGAACATTGAAGTATTAGAAAACCCCGAACAAGACCTCATTGAATATCTGGATAAAAAGATTGCTGACTTCAATTGGGCTAATTGGGAAGTCAGTGAAAGAACACCTTTAGCGGTGCAAATCAAAAATGCACAAGGCGAGGTGGTTGCTGGTGCGGCGGGCCGCACATTTGGTGATTGGTTGTTATTGAATACATTGTGGGTGTCAGATGAATTACGTGGACAAAATATTGGTAGTCAAATTTTAAAAGAGATAGAGCAGGCGGCGAAAAAACGGGGATGTACTCAATGTCTGTTAGACACGCTAAATTTTCAAGCTATGCCTTTTTATGAAAAACACGGCTATCAAACTCAGTGGGTTCAACAGGGTTACCCCAAAACTGGCTGTAAATATTATATGTTGAAAGCCTTATAGAGAAATATAGTGTTGAAGTGAAAATAACAAAAACACACAGCTATCGATAAAAAATTCTACACTAACTTTACCTATCCGTTGGTAACGCCCAAGCCGCTTTTAAACCATTTAAAATAGCAGGGTGAGCGTAACTCTGCGTAAACAAAAATCCGCGCTGTTCACACCCCTAATCAAGAATAGTTACAAATAAACCTCAGCTTGTGTTGCTAGATTACGGTATTCTGTGGCTACTGTTTTAGACTCTTTATCTTTTATTATGCAAAACTTTTTCCTCATCTTAACGGGCATGGCTTTTGGCGCAATTTTGTTAGTTGTGTGCAAACTCATGTTTGACTATCGACAACTACTAACAGCCAGAATATTAAGCTTATTATTACTCAGTGCTGGTTGTTACATGGTGCAGCCACTTGTAGAACACATCTTTTTCTTACGACTACTGCTGGGAATAGTGGCAATGGCCAGCCCTGCTTTGTTTTGGATGTTTGCTTCAACACTGTTTCGAATGAATGAAAGTAACCAAAATTTGCACTTAGGGCATTATCTTGCATTAGGTGTGTGTGTGATATTAGGCACTTATCAATGTTTTCAATCTGCCGCTGAATTAGATGGTTCGATTATTCATCTGGTTTCACTTGTGGTAACTGGGACTATTACTATTTTTGGCTTATTAGATGTGTTGCGAAACTGGCAATCTGATTTAGTGGAATGTAGGCGTTTCTTACGTTTAAGTTTGTCAGTGACTTGTGGTGCTTTTCTATTGTTTATTGTGGTCAACGAATTTATCTATGGGCATGGTGAATTCCCAGCGTTTTTGAATTATCTGAATATTATTGTTATCAGTATGTTTGCTATGTCGTATGGCTATATTATTTTAGTTTCAAACTCAAACATATTAATGGAATCGATTCATGAATCGACTCCCGAATTAATCAAAGAAGACACACCTAAACCCTCTTTGGCAGACAGCCAATGGTTAGATAAATTAACCAATGCAATGGAGCAGGAGTTTTATTATCGACAGGTTGATTTAACCATTAAGAGTCTCTCAGAGCATTTAATCATCCCCGAACACCAACTTAGACGACTGATTAATCAGCATCTTGGTTATCGTAATTTTAATGATTATTTAAATCGTTATAGGGTCAGAGATGCTGCACAACGTTTGTCGGATCCAAAATTAGTCAGAATTCCGATCCTTACCATTGCAATTGAATCGGGTTATGCCTCTTTAACTACGTTTAATAAAGCATTTAAAACGCTCAAAACCATGACCCCAAGTGAATTTCGTAGAATGAGTGGTTTAGCAGACTCTCCAGAGCTGACCGATTTCTAGTTATCTATTACCGATTTCGAAAATAGCTACAGGATTTCGCAATCGGTAAGATTTTTTAACAGTTTTCTATTTGAATGAGCGTATCAACTCAATCAATTAGGAAACACCATGACTAAATTTATCAAAACATTATTAGTAGCTTGTGCAATCAATGTAATAGGCTCTTCAGCTGTTTTAGCTCAAGTTGAGTTAACTAAGGATGAAACAAAAGCGCAAGTAGTTGAGGCTTGTCAAATGGAAGCCAAAAAACGTTATGGCGACGATTCTATTCAATACATTAGTAGTAAGGTTAAATGGATCAAAGCTATGGGTGGCGCATCTGTGAAAATGAAAGTCAAACCTGAAGCTAAGCGCTTGACTAAATACAAATGTGTATTACAACAAGATCAGTTAGTTAGATTTTATAAAGTGTAAAATTGCAGTTGAGATTTTAATGTTAGATCTCACTCCCATGTAAACATGGGAATGGGATCTAGAAATGACCGTTCACACTTCTTTCGACAATGGCTTACCTTTTTTATCGGCAATGATGGCGTTAAGAAGGTAAATTGTTTTTATCAAAGGTAGGCTGCATAACATCTGCCGTTTTATCTTCTGTAATTAAGCTAACAATACGCCAATCTGATTTAGGCTGAATATTTTTTAAGCTCGTAAACATTCTTACTTTACCATTGGGTTCAATCGCACAAAGTCGAATTGAGCGCTTTTGATATTCTTTCTCATAATCTTCGTAGTTAAATTCATCAGACAATCGAGTGGTTTTTATGGTGCTACCTTTAGTGGCGTAACTTGCTAGTTTTGCATAAGTCACATCTTCATTAAAAAGACATAGTTTGGCTGCATATGATTCTGATACTTTGTGGCTGTCGCGTTTTTGAGGTTCGTTGACAGAGAGGCCTAATACCGCTCCTTTACCCAATTCGTGTTCGAAGTGATAGGATACCAAGGGATTCAGCTGTTTATAAGGCGACATCACTAATACAGTGCCGTATAACGACAAATCTAAACTGCGCTCAGCATGTTCAGACATGGGATTACCGTAATAGGTAGGGATGTTATCCATTCGTGCCAACCTTATGGATTCCCAGTTGGTATCGGCAATGCGCACCTCGATATCTTGGGCAATTAACTCTTTGGCAAATAATCGTGAAAACAACCCACCACCAAAAATCAAAAAACCATAAGGGGCAGGGGCCCTTTGTCCAAAAATTTTCGCGACTTTAACCGACGTAAGACTCTGAATAACCACAGTGGCTATAATCACCAAAAACACCATGGGCACTAATAATTCAACTTGCGCGTAGTTTAATGCTTCTAACTTTAATGCGAACAAAGCGGACACTGCCGCTGCTACTATTCCTCTGGGTGCAATCCAGCTTAATAGGGCTAATTCTCGCCAATTTAAATTGGTACCCAAAGACGATATAAATACTGATATTGGTCTAGCCACAAACATGATAAACAATAATACTACTACTGAGCCCCAGCCTAAGTTGGCCATGGCGCTCCACTCTATTCTTGATGCTAACAATATAAATAATCCAGAAATCAACAATACACTGAGAGTCTCTTTAAACTCCAAAATATCATCTACTTCGACCCGTTTCATATTTGCTAACCAGATACCCATGATGGTGACGGTTAATAAACCTGATTCGTGGGCGATGATATTTGAGCCTTCAAATGCCCCTAACATTAAGGTTAAAACGGCGGTGTTGACTAAATAATGTGGGATCCAGTTATTGCGTAACACTATGCCCATTAGGTAACCCGAAAGAGCGCCCACAATCACCCCAACTGAAATGGTTTTAGCGAATGCATATAGGGTGTGGCTTAAGGCATCTTGGGTTGAAATGATATATTCAAATACTAGTACCGCTAACAATGCACCAATTGGGTCGATGATGATGCCTTCCCAGCGCAAAATATTGGCTATTTTAGTGCTAGGTCTAACTGTGCGTAACATAGGTACGATCACAGTGGGTCCTGTTACTGTCACAATGGCACCAAACAAAAATGCCATTTGCCATGACATTCCCAGCGCATAATGGGCAACAGGTGCGGCAATCATCCAGGTGATAAGTGCGCCTACAGTGCATAAATTTCGCACCATTGAGCCATGACCACTAATGTCATTAAATTTAAGTGTCAGTGAGCCTTCAAACAGAATAATAGCCACAGACAAGGATACGATTGGAAAGAGTAGGTCACCAAATAACAGGTCAGCATCAATGATCCCTGTAACCGGGCCAACAATGATCCCAGCAATTAACAGAGGTAAAATGGCAGGGAGTTTTATTTTATACGCTAAAAATTGACAGGCTATAGAAATAAGCCCCACTGATACGAGGGCAATAATAGGTTCGCTCAAGGTAAATCCAATATAATTAATGATGTCAGACAATGTGCTATGACATCACAGGTAAGCGATTAAAATCAATTGAATTAGACAAACAACGTAAAAAACCGCGACTCCCCAGATAAAACGTCGATATTAAGTTGAGCTGAGGAGAGACCGTTGGTGTGTAATGTCAGTCCACAGCCTTTAAAGCGGTGATTTCTTGATTAAGTTGATATTTTTTATCGGTAACAATCGCCTCCAATACCTCTAACCTACCTTTAACCGAGGCTAACTCATTTTGCATATTTAGCTTTTCAGAGTCATTTAGATTGGCGTTGGCTTTGGCCATGTCTTTTTTATGGGATGTCCACGTGCCAATCAACACTATGGGTAATACAAACGCAAATAAAATAATCAATACAAATACCATGCCGTCGTCCATTTTTCTGCTTCCTCTTTTTTAAAAGTAAAATTATCTGAGTAGTTAAAGCACAGTTTATACCAAGTTTAATAATCTATAATAAACAATGAGTTATATGTAATTGTAAATGGTAGTTGCAGATAGTGTTAGTGGTTTTAGCTTTTTTTTGGTCAAAAAAGCAAACATAAATACGATCTAAGAATTCAGACATCGTGTTTTGAGTGATTATATTGGTATGTTAGTCAATGAATCACAGAGGATACTAAAAGCTAATAGTATCCTCTGTGATTAATGGGATTAAACCGTTCTAGTGGCTAGAGCCGGTGGGATATTTGCCGTTTTTCTGGCGGGGCCAAATACCGCACATTGACCTACTATCCACAACACCAACATGCCAATAGGGATATAGAACCAGTCGATTCTGTCTAGGCCGAAAGTGTTCACTAGAATCATATTTAAACCTATGGTTAATGCTGCACCTAAGGTCACACCTATGCTACTGATTAAAAAGTTTTCTATCATAAAATACCGCACTATAGCCAACTGGCTTGCACCTAGCGCACGTCTAGTACCAATTTGCTTTTTACGTTGATTCACACTGAAGCTTGCTAAGCCTACAATGCCTAAGGCGGTGACAATGGTGAGAATGACCATCACTGTGCTTAGGATTTTAATCATGGCAGTATGCCCACGGTAGCTGCGTTCACGGGTTTCTTCGATGCTACGCATGCCTTGAATTAATCGGCCTTTGTTACTGTTGGCCAGCAATTCTTCTACTTGTTTCATTATTGTGTCTCTTTGACCCGGCTCAGTGCGGATAAAATACCGACTACCTTTAAAGTCCATTCTTTCAGGGGACAACATGACATTTTCTAAATTATTCCAACCCACCCAAGGTGCTTGTAACTTATCAATAATACCTACCACGATCATTGGCTCGGTGTCATTGATATACACTGATTTGCCAACAACAGAGGCGTATGGAATTTCTGGAAACAGGTTTTCAGCCATGGCTTTAGTCAAAATGGTTTTAGCTGGCCATTTGACTTGTCCAACAACCCGCATTCCAATGTCGGTAGGCGCAAAGTTTTCTCCTGCGATAATCTCAACATCCAAGGCATTGATACCATGCTCATCCACCATATAAACGGCGGTGCCTACGCCATCATGTTCAACACCTGGTTGGGTTTTTAAACCCATTGACCAACCACTGCCACTATTTGGCACTGCATTTATTTGGATGGCATCCACAATGCCTGGCAGTGAACGCAAAGCATTCATATCTTCTTCAACGCTAATAGGCACATTGTAGTTCTCGGCAAAACCAACACTAGTTAAGGAAAAACTATTGGCGTTATCTATGCCGCTGTCTCGCTGCATTTCTTTGCTACGTTCAACAATAATGTATACCGAATTAACGATTATGGTCATGGTCACGGCTATTTGTAGGGCGATTAAGATTGCGCCCACTTTGTTTCGTAACATGGCACGAAAAATAGGACCAATTTCCCAGTTGATTGAGGTGCTCGTTTGAGTATTTGACATGATCTGGCTCCTTATTGGCTTTTTAATTGGCTAGCGGGGGCGATATTACAAGCTCGCCAAGTAGGGTATAAACCAGCAGCTATGCTAGACAATAATGCAATGGCTAGCGCGACCAGCACCATGCTGACGTCTAAAGTTGCTAGGTCATCTACAAAGTCGCCGTACAGGCTTTTAATTCCTTGTAAACCTAGAAGAGCAAAGCCGATCCCTGCGATCCCACCCAATAAACCAATCATTGCTGTTTCAACCAGGTGTTGTTTGAACAAGTCTGATTTTGATGCACCAACTGCTAAGCGCAAGCCAATTTCTGCTGACTTGCCAGTGAACTTAGCCAGCAACAAACCAATGGTATTGAGTAAACACACCAACAAAAACATAAAGGAAAGCCACATCATCATTTTGGCATCTTCTTCAACCACTTCTTGTCTTTCCATCCACTGCATTACATTAGATAAACGATTTTTAATGGGGCGAGGGAAGCGGCCGAGTTCTTTTTGTTCCATCACGTAGTTGTTAAGGAAGTCCATATATTCTGCTTTAGCCGTTTCATTTGGCAACTCGACCCACATTTGCGTATTAATACACTCAGACTGCAAGAAGGCTTTGTAACCTTCGCCATCAGGGCTTTTCCAACAATTGTTATTGCCCCAGTTAGGTAGTTCTAATTCTTCTTTCAAGGTGAAAGGCATAAACAATTCTTCGGTTTCGTTGAAGGCACCGTTATTCACGTCGTAAAATTTAGGCATGGGTTGCCAATCGTCAATGACACCTACCACTTGAAAGCTTCTGCCAGCAATTACAATCGTTTTACCGACAGAGTTTTCTCCGCCAAATATACTTTCGTTAGTGCGTTTACTCAGCACCACCACTTGTTCTCTATTGGTGTCAGAACTTGTGTCCCAAGGACTTCCGAAGATAAAGGGTACATCGAACATGCCAAAGAAGTCGGTATACGCCAAGCGGATAGAGGCTTCAAATGGTTTTGCATCGTCTCCTTTAGGCTCAATAATGGCTCCTGACATGCCCATGGCCGATTGCCTTAGCGCTTTTTTAGCTAAGGTGAAATTAGTGGCGTCGGTCCACGTCAGTTGATTGGGTAATGCTTCTTCATCGTCATTAAATGCATTATTCGGATCCCAGCTATCGACTTGTATATGAAATAGTTGGTCGCTTTTGTGCGGGATAGGATCGGCAGACATTAGGTAGTTCACTGTGATTGTCGTCATGCTGGCACCAATTCCCAAAGCAATGGCGGTGATCATCAGTAAACTGAGAATGGGGTTGCGCTTCAGACTTTTCAGCGCAAGTTTTATATAATAACCAAACATAATGATGGCTCCTAAGCGTTAGACGGCAGCAAGCTGGGTAGGTGTAGCGACATCAACATCATTAATTTCGCTGACTTTGCCATCACGCACATAGATATTGCGTCTAGCTTGGCTGGCTAACTGGCCATCATGGGTCACCATAATGATGGTGGTGCCTGCATCGTTAATACTTTTTAATAAGTCCATGACACTGTTCGCCATTTGCGTGTCTAAGTTACCCGTTGGTTCATCTGCTAACAAAAATCGAGGTTCACCAGCAAGTGCTCTAGCAATGGCTACTCGTTGTTGTTGTCCACCAGAAAGTTGTGAGGGTAGGTGTTTCATTCGTTGGGCTAAGCCAACCATTTCTAAACTGTTTTCAATGCGTTTTTTACGTTCTGCACTGTTAAAACCACGATAACGTAAAGGTACGTCGACGTTATCAAATAAATTTAGATCGGGTATTAAGTTAAAACTTTGGAAAATAAAACCAATTTTTTCGTTTCTAAGTTGACTACGTTTTTTGTCGTTTAGGTTACTGACATCTTGACCGTCTAACTCGTAGGTTCCGCTATTAAAGGTTTCGAGTAATCCAGCGATGTTTAAAAATGTTGTTTTACCCGAGCCTGAAGGCCCAGTCACAGCAACAAAGTCACCTTCACCCACATGCAAATTAAAATCGCGCAATGCATGAGTTTCAACTAAATCCGTGCGAAATACCTTTTTTACGTCTGTCATTTTTAACATTAGAACTGTCCCTAACTGTAATTGTGATTATTTGTTTTAAATTATTGAGTAGCTATTGAGTAATTAAGACACTTTGTACGCCATTAAATTGGTCTGTGCCTGAGACTATTATGGTGTCACCAACTGCAAGGCCATTAAGCACCTCCACACTAGATAAACTCCGAGCACCGGTGGCGATAGACGTGCGTTCAGCCATGTCATTTTTGACTATATAAGCGACTCTGCCGTTTCCGGTTTCCAAAAATTGCCCACGTTGCACCATTAACACATCTTGTTTGTTTTCCATCAAAATCCGTGTTGTTAGACGTTGATTTTGACGTAGGCCTTGAGGTTGGCTAACACCACCTTGGGAAAGGGAGGCAAAACGCACTCTACCGGTAACCTGATTGTTCTCAATTTCAGGTGAGATGGTCACGAGTTTTGCTGAATGCGTTTCACCATTGAGGTTGATTTGGGCGGCCATGCCAATGGCTAAGTCATCGGCGTAACTTTCTGGAATATCGACTTCTATTTCAAATTCAGATAAATCCACCACGCTTAAAATAGATTGGTTTTTTGCCACCTGATTTTTTTGCTCTACAGACAAGTTGCCGACTAGACCATTGACCGGCGACAGTAGGATCAATTCATCTACTTGACGGCTAAGCTCTGTAACCAATAACTTTTGACGCTCGACAAACAGACGTTTTGTTTTCACTTCAAACTCTAAACTCTCTAAATTAAGCTCGGCATCTTTAACTGAATGTTTAAACACTAAACGTGCGTTCTCTAGGTCGTCCTGGGCTTTTTCAAAATCAATCTGGCTAATGGACTGGCTGGAGAATGCCTTGTCTGCTCGGCGCTTCTCTCTATCCGCAGCGGTGAGGGATACTTTAGCTAGGTCTACCGCTTTTGATTAACCAGTGCTTGTTTACTGGATTGGATTTTTTGTCTGTCTAATTCCATTTGTAAACGTTGCAGGGCTGATTGCTCCTGTTTGAGCTGGTTGGTGAGTTCTGGGCTGTCTATGGTGGCGAGTACTTGACCTTTTAATACGGTATCACCTGCATCAACTTCAAATGTAATAGTGCCTTGCGCTGGACTGTATAGCTTAGGGCTGACAGCTGCTACTACGCGTCCCTGAACTGATAAGTCACGTACAAAGTCACCTTGCGTCACTGTGGCTAAACGTACTCTTTGTGCAGAAACACTGGTATCTGAGTTAGACCAATTACTGATGGCAGGGGCGAGGATCATGTAGGCCAAAACTACAATCACAATCAAACCTAAGAGTAGCCATTTTGTCTTATTATTAGACTGTTTTACGACAGCGGTATCTTGACCACTGGTGTCTGCTATTTTCATCTTTTTCCCTGAAATTTTTGAACAATCACCAACTAAGTCGAGGCAATAATCAAAAAGGTTTAAAAAACAGAAAAATATTTTTTAACGTTAATTACGTAACCTAATTTATTGGCTTCTTGTAGCTTCGGCAGGAGACACATTCATGGCTCTTAATGCTGGTTTTAATGTGGCCAAAATACCCAATACATACAAACATAATGCAGCGAATATAATGTAAATGAAGGGAAGTTTAGGTAAAGCATATTGCGCGACTAAAAACATGTTCAGCCCTACAGCAAAAATACAGCCGATAAATATACCAGCAGAGGTTTGCATAATATTTTCGGCAAAAAACTGACTTAGAATATCGATTTTGTTTGCACCTAGTGCACGCCTAATACCTATTTGTTTATGTCGTTGCAGTACATTAAAACTGGTGATGCCGCCAATACCCATAGCGGCTATAATACTGAGTGTTGTAATCACCACGAGTAAAATTGTAATAGCTGCAATATCGGGTCCGTATACTTCTTTTCTAAGTGTTTGAATTGTTTGTACCTTACGGATCATGCGCTGTTGATTACTCATCCCTAGATGCCTTTCTACTTCAGCAATAGTGGATTGCAGCATTGCAGGTTTTGTGCGAATTAAGTAACGCGCGGAGTTACGCGTTACCACTCTAGGGTAGATTATACTGTTTTCAATTTGTCCTACTGGATCCCAAGGTGCTTGCAGTTGAAGCACAATGCCTTTAATGATTGCGCTATGTGCTTCGTTAATAAAAATGGTTTTGCCGACTAGCGATGACCAGTCTTGAGTATGGAATAAACCTTCCGCAACACTAGTTGTGATAATCACCACATTAGGGATGGTTTTATTGCTTTCTGTTTGCCAAAGTACTTCGCTTGGGCTGAAGTTTTCTCCCGCAATGAGTGACAGACCTAACGCATTTATGCCATGTTCATCTAATTTGTAACTCGAAGCCGGTACCGAATTTTGTTCGTTACCGAGTAGGGGTCGTAAATCGTCCCATTCGCTGCTGCCACTAAACGGAAAAGAGTAGGTGGCGACCGCATCAATAATAGTTGGCATCTGTCTAAATTCAGCTAAATCAGTTTGCATGCTGGTTTTAGGATCAAAGTTTTCGGTAAAGCCAGAACTGGTTAAAACAAAAGTATTATTCTCATCTATGCCGCTTGTACGTTGCAATATATCAAGGCGTTGAGAGGCAATAAATAGTCCATTACTGATGACCGCCAAGGTTAGCGCTATCTGTAAGATTAATACCGTCATGGCATATTTTTGTCTAAGCAAAGTGCTAAACATTGGTCTGTAAGCAATGCGCGCAAAAGGTAATTGAGAGATATATTTTTTAACTTTTGTTATCATTTCAGATAACTCGCTGGTGCTAACCTACATACTTTAATAATCGGTATTAAGCCCGCTAAGATACTAGAGACAAGGCTTATGCACACAGTAATCAACATCAAAGTCATATCTAACGAGACAAAAGCGCTGAAATTAGGGTAAAGATAGGTGATACCTTGCAAACCAAATATACAAAGCACTAAGCCGATTAACGCCCCTAAACCGCCTAAAATGCTGGTTTCTGTTAAACATTGGGCAAAAATCGACTGTTGATTCGCACCTAACGCTCTTCTAAGGGCAACTTCACTATTTTTAGCGGTGAATTTGGTGCTCATTAAACTGGCTGCATTGAATAAACACACCAATAAAAATAATAAGGCTAGATAAAAAAATACATACATGTCTGCACTAACCACCTCTTTATGTGCGAGCCATTGGTTTATATCTAGAAGTTGATTATTAATGGCTTTTGGGAATCGGCCCAGTGCTTTTTGTTGTTCTACATATGCTTTTAGGAAATTTTCATACTGCTGTTTATTTTGAGCGCTTGGCAATTCAACCCATAAATTTAAGTTGACACATTCGGAGTTAAGAATGGCTTGATAATCATCAGCTATATTGGTTTCCCAACAATTTAGGTTGCCGCCATGGGGTAGTTCAAGTTCAGATTTTATTTGTAAAGGCAGATAAATGTCTTCAGGTTGGTAAAACGCTCCAAACGACATATCAAAAAACTTTGGACTAGGATGCCAATCATCTAACACACCAACGACCGTGAATAACTTACCTAACATTGGTAAAGTTTGACCAACAGAGTTAAGTCCTCCAAAGATCCGTTTGTTTGTAGATTTACTTAATACAGTGACATACTCAACATTGTTTGCAGGGAAATTTTGCCAACCTTGTCCATATAAAAATGGCACCTTAAACATGGGGAAAAACTCACCATGCGTAGCGCGAATAATACCCAAAAAAGGAGGGATGTTTTTATCGGCCGGCGTCACCATTCCCCATGTTATTGCATTAGCCGCTTGATACTTAGCTTGTTTGGCATGCACTATATTCATAGCATCACGCCAAGTGACCTCGTCGGGAGGTAAGTCAGGTGCTATAGCGGCTAAGCCTAACTGCCAATTATCAAATTGAATGTGAAAGACCCTCTCACTCTTATTCGGTAAAGGATCTTTGGACATTAAATGGATTAGCGAATAAGTTATCATACAGGCAGCGATACCCAGCCCAAGGGTCGTTGAAATCAATACACTCAAGCCTTTCTGACGGCTTATGTTTTTTAGTGATAGCTTGAAGTAATATTGGAGCATTACTGGCTTATTAATACCGTGTTAGCACCGTCAAATTGGTCGGTAGCGGAGATAATTATTTGCTGACCCTTACTTAACCCATCAAGCACTTCAACCACCGATAAACTTCGGGCCCCAGTTTTGATTGGTGTACGAATTGCCAGCCCGTCTTGCAGCACGTAGGCAATGCTACCATTGGCACTTTGTAAAAACTGTCCACGCTCAACCATCAGTACATCTTGCTTTCTTTCCATTAATATACGAGTGGTCAAACGTTGATTTTGTCTTAAACCCGATGGCGCTGACAGTGTATTACCCTGTTCGTCAGTTTTAGCAAATCGCACGCGGCCTGTTACTTGGTTATTTTCAATTTCAGGTGAAATGGTCACTAATATTGCCTGATGAATTTGTCCATTCAAGTTGACTTCAGCCAACATGCCTATGGCTAAGTCGTCTGCGTAACTTTCTGGGATATCCACATCTAATTCGAACTCAGTTAAATCCACTACGCTCATAATGCTTTGGTTTTTACTGACTTGGTTTTTTTGCTCCACCGCTAAATTACCCACAATCCCATTCACTGGAGAGAGCAGAGTGAGATCTACTACCTGCCTCGTTAAGTCATCAACTTGTAACGCTTGTCTATCCACTTGTAGCTGTTTGGTTTGTACTTCAAATTCTAAACTTTCAATATTAAGTTTGGCGTCATTAACGGCATGTTTATGAATTAACTTGGCATTTTCTAAGTCATCTTGGGCTTTTTCAAAATCTATTTGGCTAATGGTGTGACTTTTATAGGCCTGATCTGCACGGCGTTTTTCTCTATCTGCGGCAGTTAAGGCCACTTTGGCTAAGTCAGATGATTTTTGGTTTTCTAGTGCTTGTTTTTTACTTTGGATCCTTTGTCGGTCTAATTCGAACTGCAATCTTTGTAAGGTGGACTGTTCTTGTTTGAGTTGATTGGATAACTCTGGACTGTCTATTGTCGCCAACGTTTGACCCTGTAAAACCGAGTCTCCCGCGTCTACTAGAAAGGTAATAGTACCTTGTGCTGGGCTATATAATTTCGGGCTGATAGCCGCTACTACTCGACCTTGAATAGACAAATCGCGAACGAAATCACCACGCTTGACTGTACCAATACGAATACGTTCAGCTGAAACCGACATTGAAGAGTAAGACCAACGAGAAAAGTACGGATAAAGTATGATTAACGCGATAATTAATACTAAAAATAACAATCCGCCCAATAGGTAGTTTTTGCTAGATTTTTTAGCGGTAATAATAGTGTCTTGAGCACTAGTGTCATTAATTTTCAACTAGGTTCCTTGGAAGTAATACAACTAAACTGGTAGCCAACTAGTGGACCAATACACAGGGTAAAATAGTTATACGTTTGTGTCTAGGCTATAAATTTAGCCAGCGGAAAACATAACTAACAATGATGCTTGTGTATAACAGCGTAAATCGATAACTTTCTACCATTAACAATTTTGTGACATTGATTATGGCTACTGAAAAACTAAAACATTATTCGACTTGCACCTTATGTGAGGCCATGTGTGGCATAGAAGTTACCACCCAAGACAGAGAAATATTGTCTATCGTAGGTGATAAGCAAAATCCCTTCAGCGAAGGGCATGTTTGCCCTAAAGCCATGGCATTAAAGGATTTGTACGAAGATCCTGAACGAATTCGCACGCCGATAGAGAAAACCGAAGACGGATGGCAGGAAGTGTCTTGGGATTATGCATTGGATAAAGTAGCGACTAGTTTGTTTGATGTGCAAAAAAAGCATGGTGTTGAATCTGTTGCAACTTATCTTGGTAACCCTAATGCACATAATATGGGAGCGATTTTATATGGCCCTTATTTTTACCGTGCACTGAAGTCACATAATCGTTATTCAGCCACTTCAGTCGATCAACTGCCGCACCATATTGTGAGTCGCCAACTATTTGGTCATCAGTCACAAATACCTATTCCGGATATTGATCATACTCAACATTTTATGATTATTGGCGGTAATCCGCTGGCCTCGAATGGCAGCATAATGACAGTGCCACATATCAAACGTCGTCTAAAAGCCGTTCAAGCCCGTGGTGGTAAAGTGGTAGTCATTGACCCTAAAAAATCCGAAACTGCGGATATGAGTAGCGAACATCACTTTATCAAGCCAGGAACTGATGCCTTATTGATGTTAGCGATGATCCATACTTTGTTTGATAAACAACTGGTTGCCGCCGATGAATTATTAGGTTTTGCGCCTGATTTATTAACAGTCGAAAAATATGTTTTGGATTATCCGGCCAAACGAGTGGCTAAATTAATCGGCATGAGTGAAAGCCAAATTATTGGTTTAGTGGAATCATTTTGTAGTGCAGGGCCTGCAGTGTGTTACGGGCGAATGGGCGCTAGTGTGCAAGCTTTTGGCACCCTTACTCAATATTTGATCATGTTGTTTAACATGCTTACCGGCAATCTAGATAGGCAAGGCGGTATGATGTTTACTCAGCCTGCAGCTGACCTGTTACCTCATTCGGGTCGTGGTTCAATCGCTAATTTTCATTCAAGAGTACGTAAATTACCGGCTTTTGCTGGTGAATTTCCGGTGTCGGCATTAGCTGAAGAAATACTCACCGAAGGCGAAGGGCAGGTTAAAGCCATGGTAATAGGGGCGGGTAATCCTATTTTAACCACTCCTAATGGTCCGCAATTAGATAAAGCCTTTGAACAATTGGACTTTGTGGTGGCAGTGGATTTTTATATCACTGAAACTTCACGCCATGCGAATATTATTTTGCCGCCTGTTACCGCATTAGAACGAGATCACTACGATGTTGTTTTCCATAATTTCGCAGTAAGGAACAGTACTAAGTTCTCACCTGCTATTTTCCCTCCCGCCGAGAATAGCAAAACTGATTGGCAAATCTACCTAGGCCTAGCCGAGCGTTTAGATAAGTTGAATGGTTTACCCACAGATAAATATCAAACACTTTGGCAAAAAGAACCTAAAGGGGTAGTAGATGACCTATTAAAAAGTGGTAGTTATCGTCATGAAGGCAAAGAGCTGAGCATAGATTTGTTGCTAGAAAAACCACATGGTATTGATCTCGGCCCGCTGCAACGTGATTTACCTGAGGCTATTTACCATAACGATAAAAAGATTAACTTAAGTTTTGATTACTTTATGTCAGATCTTTCACGTTTAGATAAACACTTTTTTGCTGCTGACTTGTCTTTATCAGGGGAGGCTAATGATGACAGTTTGCAATTAATTGGTCGTAGGCATCTTAAAACCAATAACTCGTGGCTACACAATAGCCAACGAATGGTGAAAGGCACCAACAATGGTTTGTCGCGATGTACTGCGCAAATCCATCCAGAAGATGCCGAGAAACATAGTATTCAAGATCAACAGATGATCACCGTCACGTCTAGAGTAGGGCAAGTGTCATTGCCTGCTGAAATCACCGAAAAAATCATGCCCGGTGTTATTTCTATTCCTCATGGCTGGGGACATAACAAAAAAGGTAGCCAGTGGAAAACGGCTGAGCAACATTCAGGGGTCAGCGTGAATGACTTAACAGATGAAATGGTGCTGGATGAGTTATCAGGTAATGCGGTATTAAACGGTGTACCTGTGACCATTGTGGCCGCTTAGTGAGTTCAATTTCATAAACACTAAAAATCAGACATAAAAAAGCCCGGATATTTGCCGGGCTTTGTGTTTTAACTGATTAGTTATCTGTTTCTACCCATCTGATCATGACTACTCACCCAGTGGCCAGCTATAACCGCACAACCTAGAGATATATCACCTGCCAGTACTGTAGCTGCAACAATTTCTGCAAACTTCTCGGCTTTACCTTTACCAACACAACCTAACATTTGTAGGCATTCGTTTTGTGTGGGAAGGCCTGTTCCGCCACCGAAGGTTGCGACTATAAGCGATGGTAACGTGACCGACATATACAAATCGCCGTTATCCAATAACTCATGTGACAACATACCTGCATGAGATTCCACCACGTTGGCTTCATCTTGGCCTGTGGCAATATATAAAGATGCAATGCCATTGGCTGAATGCGGACCGTTATAAGCGGCTCCGGCCATTTGAGCGCCTGTGTTCGCTAATACAGATGCACCAGCTAGCATTTTAGTGTCGACTTTCATGACACGAGCTAACACTTCTTTTTTAAGCACTATCTCAGCAATAACCCGCTTGCCTCTTGAATGCAGCATATTAAGGTGAGAGTGTTTTTTATCGGTATCCATATTTCCGGATAACATGTACATACAAGGAATAGGTGAATTGGCTTTGATCCATTCACAGGCCATTAAGGTTGCCTTACCCACCATGTTTTGACCTGCAGCATCACCCGTAGTGTAGTTAAAACGTAAGTATTTAGTTTTAGATACAGACCATTGCTGAATATGTATGAGTTTACCTACGCTAGTCGTGGTCTCTGAGACTGCTTTAATTTTGTCAAAGTTTTCTTCTATCCAATGACCAAAATCTCTTGCTTCCCGGGCATCGTTAAAAATAAAAGCGGGAGCTCGTTGCATAAAGCCTTCAACAACAGTGGTTTTGACTCCTCCACATTCATTGATCACGCGCATACCACGACTATAACTGGCAACCAGTGTGCCTTCGGTAGTCGCAAGAGGAACGTAGAATTCACCTTTTGCATGTTCGCCGTTGATCAAAACAGGACCTGCCACACCTACTGGCATTTGCACTACACCGATAAAATTTTCGACATTACCAGGTAACACTGCTGGATCGATACTAAATTGGCCAGTATGGGTTAGCTCTGCACCCGTTTTTTGTTTAATAAACTGTCTACGGACTTCGGCCATTTCCCTAGTATGGTCGTTTTCTGAATTTCGTGGGATGCGGTTATCATCACTCATTAGATATTCCTTCTATTTTTTTGTGTGACTTAAATACAATAAGTACGGCTTTTCGTAAATTTTATATTCACACGGTTAGCGAAAGATGACAAAGGAAATGTTATTGAGAAAATCAAATAGTTAACATTTCATTAATAAATGGCGCTATCTTGCTTTTGTGCGGTTGTTGGTATCTCTGCTTTTTTTAATCACTTCATCGTTTTCAGGCATTGGTGTGGTTTTCGCTAAGCGATCGTAAAGCAACACATTGACGGTAGCGGCTAAATTCATACAGCCAACAGTAGGCACGTAAACCACATGATCACACTGATCTACAACTTCTTGTTCTATTGAGCCGTCCTCAGGGCCAAAAATATATAAGGCGTCTTCGGGATGAACAAAATTAGGTAGTGGTGTCGCCCCTTCAACTAACTCTACTGCTACTTTACTAAGGTTTTCGTCTGTTATTGCATTTATCACTTCGTCTACATGACTGACTTTTATATTCAAATGCACATTTTTAGTGTCGGTTTGAAATGCCTTAGCCCGCGCATAACGCTCACCTGTATAACGAATGCTTTGTGCTTGATAACATCCGGCAGCACGTAAAATACTGCCCATGTTTTGTGGGCTTTTGGGATTAATGATGGCTAGATGTGTTGGCAATTTACTTTCCTAAAAATTTACTTTGCTAAAATAGTGTCGATGCTGCTAAGTTCTTGTTGAGTAAATTCTAAGTTATCTAAAGCCGCCACACAGTCTTCAATTTGACTGACTCTACTGGCGCCGATAATCGCACTCGTTACCGCTTGGTTGTTGAGCACCCATGCTACTGCCATTTGAGCGAGTGATTGACCTCGTTGTAAAGCGAGTTCATTGAGTTGCGTGACTTTGGCTACTTTCTCTTGGCTGATATTATCTTCATTTAAATAAATCTGCTCACCACGAGATGCGCGTGAACCCTGTGGAACGCCTTTGAGATACTTATTGGTTAAAAAACCTTGAGCCAATGGAGAGAACACAATAGAGCCAATTTCTTCCTCTAACAATACGTCGGTTAATCCATCTTCTATCCATCGGTCAAACATATTGTAACTAGGTTGATGAATGAGAAGAGGGGTACCTAAATCTTGTAATATACGAATCGCTTGTTTGGTGTGAACAGGTGAATAACTAGAGATCCCTACATATAAAGCGCGACCAGAACGTACAATATAATCTAATGCTTGCATGGTCTCCTCAAGTGGCGTGTCAGGGTCGTAACAATGAGAATAAAACACATCAAAATAATCCAGCCCTGTGCGTTTTAAACTTTGATCGCAACTAGCGATTAAATACTTCCTTGAACCACCTATACCATAAGGCCCAGCCCACATATCGTATCCCGCCTTACTGGATACCAACATTTCATCTCTATACGGCTTAAAACTTTTGGCCATAACTTGACCAAAGGTAGATTCAGCCGATCCAAAAGGAGGGCCATAATTATTTGCTAAATCAAAATGATTAATACCTAAATCAAATGCCCGATGTAACATGTCTTGAGCATTTTTTGGTGAGTCGACCGCACCAAAATTCTGCCATAGTCCTAACGATAGTGCCGGTAATTGAAGACCGCTTTTACCGCATCTGCGATAGGGCATATTTTCATATCGATTACTCGCAGCAGAATATACTGGATTAGGATCATTTTTTATCATTAATAGTTACGCAAAATAGAAAATTTGCGTTAGCCTAAACCAAAGCAAACCAATTCTCAATTTACCTTGCACGGATTCTTGCAAAGCTTAGGGGGAATACGAATCCAATTTTGCTAAATATTCTATTTTTAAGGAGTAACAGATGAAATTTGATTTATTTATTCAGTCAATAGATATGGGCCATTGCCAAGACCAAAAGCAGCGAGAGGCTCTGTTTGATTTAGTGTTGTTTTTAATCGTGGCTGATGGTGTGATCACTGAACAAGAAACACAATTTATGCGTAAATGGTTGAGTACTATTGATTGGAATTCTGATATCAGCAAAGAAGAGTATTACACCACTACGTTACTGAAATGTTATGCCGCCATAAAAACTAACAAAGTGGATGAGTATTTAACGCATAGAGCCAAATTGTTGGTTGATAGTGATATGAAACTAAAAGCAATGCAGTTAGTTAGGGATGTTGCGCTGGCTGATGGCCAGTTAGATGAAGCAGAACAACAGGCGATTAACCTGTTGTCTGAGGTATTAGAGAAGTAAATAGTGAAAGTGGTTTTGAGTTTAAGGTTTATTCCTTTTTTTAGGAAATGCCTTGAACCAAAAGGCTAACTCAAACATAAAACCAATGATCAAAAACACAACCAAACTAGAAACGTTGCCAATGCTATAAAAGCCAATCGCGGCTAAGGCTAGTATCGGTAATACAATCCATCTACTCATGTTGTTCTCCCATTATTAAATAACCCGAGCTCAGGTTAAATACTGATAACTCGATTAACTATTCGTTTGCTGCTGGAGATCAATTCAACGGTTTTTGCCCTAAGCTTAAGTAATAGTAAGTAAGCTAATGGAACTAATACCAAACTGGTTAAAGTTGAAAATAGTAAACCACCAATAATAGAAATTGCCATAGGCGAGTAGGGTGGACCATCTCCGCCTAAACGAGTACTGCCAAAAGCAAGTGGCACTAAGCCTAATACCGTTGTAGCTACAGTCATTAGTATCGGCCTAACACGGTTTAGACAGGCTTCGATGATGGCTTGTTGCACCGCGTAACCCATATTGATTAGCTGGTTTATTCTATCCACCAGCACAATGCCATTGTTCACCACTATTCCCATCAGTATTAACATGCCAATCATACTCATAATTGACATAGGTAAACCAGCTGCAAACAATGCCCAAAATACACCCGTCATCGAAAACAACAATGAGGTAATCACAGCTGTGGGTAACAGTAATGACTCAAACAAGGCAGCCATTACGATGTAAATCATAATCAGGGCCAATAACATATTAGTTTGCATGGCACTTTCATTTTGATTTTGGCGTTTTATGCTGCCATCAAAAGTCCAATCGTAACCTGTGGGTAATTTGATGTGTTCCATTACACCTTTAATGCTTTTTTGCGCATTTTCTAAGGTAAAGCCATCTTGTAAGTTGCCACCAATCGTTATTGAGGTTTGACGGTAGCTACGGTTAATTTCTGCAAGTCTAGGTTTGACTGTTAAATTGGCAATCATATCTAGTGTGACGTTTTGTCCTGACATTCGAGTAATCGTTAGATTTTTTAGGGCATCGACTGAATTTTGTAACTCTTGGTCGTACATTAAACGAATACCCACTTCACCGCTGTCTCCATAACGGAATGTGCGTAAATTTGCTCCCCGCAGTGCAGTTGAGACAATCTGCGCAATATCGCTGGTATTGAGGCCAAAACGAAACGCTTTTTGTCTATCTATGACTATTTGTAATTCCTGTTTCTGGCGACTGGTATCGGTTTTAACTTCTGAAAGTCCTTCAACATTGGCCAATATTGGGATGATTTGTTTGGCTATTTGCTCCAGTCTTTCGGAAGAGTCGCCGACTAAGGTCATTTGAATACCGCCACCATTGCCTTGATCCCATTGGAACGAAGGTTTTGCTCTTACAAATTTTGGTAAGTTTTCAGAGATTTGTTTTTTTACTTCTGATTGTGACACGGGTAAATCATCTATAAGGGTAATGCCCGAAACAGCAAATCCAGCAGTGTAATAGGTATAAACCTGTTTGATATAAAATTTATCTTGATTGGCGTACAGGTACTTTTCCATTTTAGTCACAGTTTTTTCGACTTCTTCCAAACTATAACTGCCTTGAATGTCATAGTTCATCCAAACTCGATTTTGATCGTTGTTGTTATCATCATCGCTGGTGACATACTGCATTGGCAGTGCGGTACTGGCTAAAATCAAAAGAGCTATTAGGCTAGTTTTTCCTTGGTTTTTAAGTGACCAAGTCAGAATGTGTTTGTACCAGATTGCCATTTTGTTCGGGGCTTTCGGTTGTTTACTGGCACCACTTTTACTTTTCTTAGTTTTGATTTTAGTTGAAAGAAGAGGGATCAAAGTTTGCGAGATTAGTAACGAAGCAAACAACGATATACAAATGGCAATAGCAACATGCTCTAGAAAAATAGTGACGTTAACCTTGGCACCCACAATATTAGGTAAAAAAACAATCGCAGTGGTGATAGTGCCAGCGATGACCGCCAAACTTACTTTACCCACACCCGCTTTCGTGGCAGCAATCACATCAGGATTATGTTCTTTTTCTTGTTCGATGCTTTCTGTGACAACCACCGCATTATCTACCAACATACCTACCGCTAACATCAGCCCCATCATAGACAAAATATTAATCGTATAACCCATCATGTACATGCAGCCTAGGGTAATACAAATACTAAAAGGCACAGATAACACAACCAATAAAGTACTGGTTACATTTCGTAAAAAGGCATAAAGCACCAGTAGTGATAGCATAGCGCCAATCAAACCAGCATTAAGCAAATCAGACAGGGATTTAGTTACGCTCTCTGCTTCGTTTTGCATAATAAACAAGTGGATACCGTTAAACGCAGGATTTGAGTTAGCCTCATCAATCACTTTTAACACTTCGCTAGATACCTCAACCATATTACTGGTTGATTCCCGAAAAATGTTAAATCCTACTGCAAAGGATTGATCTAAATGACGACCTTCTGTGCGTTTGGGTTTTTCGTATTTGACTAAGGCAATATCACTGAGGCGAACCCCTTTTTTGACCATCAAATCACGTATTTCCTGAACACTAGTAAACTCACCTTGGGGATTAACCGTGATTTTTTGTTCAATGTCGGTATCTGTAAAACTACCCGCAGTGAGGGAAAAATTAGCATTGCTCAAAGAGTTGGCTAATTCGTTGGTGTTAACTTGTAGCGCAGCCATCAGTTGTTGGTCTAAACGAATGGATATCTGCTTTTTTGTTACGCCGTAAAGTTCGACCTTAGATACCCCAGCGACTCTTTCGATTGGCCGTTTTAAATTGCGATCAAGCAAGTCGTAGGCGCTAGATAAATCTCTTTCGCTAGAGACTCGCAAAGAAAAAATTGGCATATCATTAGTATTAAATTGATAGACCAATATCCGCTCTACGTCTTCCGGTAAATCCGCGCGAATAGCATCTATCTTTTCTCTAGCTTCAATACCTTTGGCTTTAAGGTTCTCATCCCATGCAAACTGTAATTGGATTTCAGCTGCGTCTTCTGAAGAACGAGAGCGCAAACGTTTAATGCCAGACATAGTGGCCAAGGCCTCTTCTACTGGCCGAGTGATCATTTTTTCTACTTCTACCGGTGTTGCATCACTATAAGGAATACGGATAGCGATTTCCGGAATATCGATGCTAGGAAATTTTTCCAGAGGCAATAGTTGGCTGGATAAAATACCAAATACCAACATCGATAAAAACAACATCATAATGGTGACTGGTCGGCGTATGGCAAAATCCGCTAATGCCGAACCAGCACTTTCGAACTTATCCATAAATAGTTTCCCCATCATCACCGTCTGTTAACAATTCCTCTGATTGTGTTGCAAACTGTTTGCGATCAAACAAACTGTAAATAACCGGGATAAAAAATAAGGTTAGAAGGGTGGCAAAAAGTAAACCATAAATAACCGTGATGGCCATAGGTGTGCGTATTTCAGCACCTTCACCTAAACCTATTGCCATAGGTAGTAAACCTAACGAGGTAGTTAGAGTGGTCATTAATATAGGTCGTAGACGACTCTGCGCAGCTTCGATGATAGCAGCCGATTTCTCTATCCCTGTGGCACGCAACTGGTTAATTCTGTCGATTAGCACTATGGCATTATTCACCACTATACCTGCCAACATAATGAGCCCTATAAACACTACTACACTGATATTAGTGCCTGATAGGTACAATCCATAAATAGAGCCTGCACACGCCAAAGGTACAGTAAACAAAATAAGTAATGGGTGTAACAATGATTCAAATTGTGAGGCCATCACTAAATACACCAAAAATATCGCCAGCGCTAAAGCAAATTGTAGAGATTGGAAGCTGTTTTCCATTTCTTCACTTTGACCAGCCACTTTAGCTTGCATGTTTACCGGCAATTTTAGGTTGTCGATATGTTGTTGAACGGCTAACACTGCTTCATTTAAATCGCCGTAATTTAAATTGGCCGAAACTACTGCTACTCGTTCTTGACCAATACGGGTGATTTCACTGGGACCAATTGACATACTGATATCTGCGACAGCAGATAACGGTATAGCGGGACTAACACCAGGGTTAACAATCATTTGGCCAATATCGGCAATGGAATCTCGTTGTGCCTCGATGGTTCTGACTAAGATATCGACTTTACGGTCTTCAATACTGTACTTAGTTGCTACTTCGCCACCAATTTTTGCTGAGATGAGTTTAGATACATCTGGTGCATTGATACCCAGTTGAGCGAGTTTCCCATGGTCGAATTTAATTTTAAGTTCTGGATTACCTGTTTGGAGTGAGGATTTTACATCTGCAAATCGGTTATCACTTTGCAAAATAGCCTGCATCTTTTGGCTATATTTAGCCAAGTTTTGCAGATCATAACCAACGATTTGAACGGCCAAAGGGGTAGCGAAGGTAAACAATGCAGGTTTACCAAACTTACTTTGAATACCGGCTTGCTGAGACAAATAACCACGCATTTTGTCCATCACTAATTGGCTCGTCTCAGCTGAACTACCTGAAAGCATAACTACGTTTAATTTACCCCAATAATCACCACCTTGACTGGCAGATACATTCATGAGGCTTCCAGTTCCTGCCAACGCATAGGTACGGTCTACACCTTCAAGATCAGCGGTAAATATTGCTAAATCTGCAATCACCTTATCTGTATTTTTTAATTGTGATCCTGTGGGCAGGTTTATTTCGACAAAAAACTCACCTTGAGACATATCAGGAATAAGCTCCATGCCTAGTTTAGGTAATAACAAAACCGACGCTAAAGAAACCGCGATCACGCTGGTTAACACTAAGAAGCGAATACGTAACACATAGTGCAGGGCAGCCAAGTAAACTTTTTCTATTTGTGCAAAACTCTTATCAAATGCCCATAAAATTGGACGGAATAAGGTACCAAATACTTTGCTTAACAACCTAAATAATAAAACGATCAAGGACGTAATGACAAAGGGAATAAAATGGAAAACCACTTGCACTAACCAATAAAGAGGTAGCGATAAATAATGAAAAATCCAGCCAATCTTAGTTGTGGGTTTGGTTTTTTCAGGGCTTTTACCTAAATCTAATGGAGGCGTGTTGTTTGTCGCATCAGTCGACTTTTCTCTTGCCGCTAACATGGGGATCAATGTGAGTGCTACAACTAACGATGCAGCCAGGGCAAAAGTTACCGTTAACGCCTGATCACTAAACAACTGACCAGCAATACCTTCAACAAAGACTAATGGAAAAAACACCGCCATAGTGGTTAATGTTGATGCGATTATCGCCATGGAAACTTCTTTGGTGCCAATCACTGCCGCTTGTTTGAAATTTTTAGTTTTGGTTTTATGCCGAGCAATGTTTTCTAACACCACTATGCTGTTATCTACTAGCAGACCAATCGCCAGAGCGATGCCTCCTAAGCTCATTATGTTTAAGCTAATTCCATTGCCATACATAAGATTAAAAGTAGCGATAATAGAAACAGGAATAGAGATAGATATAATCAAGGTTGACCAAATATTTTTAAGAAACAAATACAAAATCAACATTGCTAATAGACCACCAATCATGCCGGCTGACTTTACTTCGTCAATGGCATTGGCGATAAATCTTGATTGATCGTAGACCAACTGCAACTGATATTGGCTAGGAATGGCATCTTGCAATTGGGCAATGCGAAACTGTATATTTTCAGCTACTTGAACAGTGTTCGCATCACCTTCTTTATAAATCGCTATTTCAACCCCTTCAAAACCATTAAAGCGGTTCATTGAAGTGGGTTCTTTGTGCGTGTCTTGTACTGTAGCAATATCACCTAAACGAATGTTTTTGCCTTCTCTATTGGCTATAAACAGATTACGTATATCATCTAAAGTTTGAAATTGGTTTAAAGTGCGAACTAAATATTCTTGTGAGCCGTCTTTTACTCGGCCCCCCGAGGAATTTACATTTTCGTCTTTTAAACGTTTAATCACTTCATTAACGGAAATGTTCAGTTGACTGGTTTTTTGTTGGTCAACAAGTACTTGGATTTCATTTTCTAACCCACCACCTACTTTTACCGATGCCACACCCACAACAGATTCGAGTTGTCGTTTTATTTGTTCTTCGGCATATATACGTAGCGCCTTAATGCCTTGATCGGTTAAGACTACTTGTTCGGTGTTTTTTGTGCTGCTGGGATCATCTGAGGCTTCCGGTTTGGCACCTCCTAGGCCAAAACGCATGACTGGATCTAAGCTTGGGTTAAAGCGAAGTAATAATGGTTTCTTAATATCTAAGGGTAATTGTAGGGTGTCTAGTTTTTCACGAACTTCTAGGCTGGCTAAGTCCATGTCTGTGCCCCACTCAAATTCGAGTAATACATCAGATTGACCGGCTTTAGAGGTGGACGTAACGGTACGTACCCCTTTTACTACGCCTATAGTTTCTTCAATGGGTTTGGAGACCAATTGTTCGATTTCGCCAGGTGCTGCACCTAGATAGTCGGTGCGAATGGTAAGAGTAGGGTAGGACAGTTCCGGTAATAGGTTTATCGCTAAACGTGATAACGAAACCATACCAAATAAAATGATCGCAAAGGTAAACATCCAAACTGTGACAGGCCGTTTGACCGCAATATCAACAATGTTCATAATCCGCTCCTTAACCTTTAGCTAACTGGGTAGAAGCATCCTGAGCTAGTTCTAAAGTTTCATCTTGGCTTACGTCATCATTTACAATCTCGACAGGAGCTTGGTCTCTCAAGTTTTGATGTCCAGTAATCACCACCTTTTCTGTACCCGACAAACCACTTAATATTTCTATAACCTCACCTTCTTGATAACCCACAGTCACGGCTTTTTTACTTGCTATGCCATCTTTGACCACAAACACATTGACGCTGTCATCTATGGCCAGTAGAGCTTTACGAGGAAGTAATATGGCATTCTGTTTCGTGTCGTAATTTAGTTTAACTTGGGCAAACATGCCTGATTTTAGTAAGTGATCAGGGTTAGGCACGCGCAATGTCACTTTAAAGGTACCGGTTTTTGAATCAATTACTGGGCTAATACGTTCCACAAAGGCAAAAATGTCATCACCATTAAAAGCCGTTAGGTTTAGAGACGCTTGTTGTTCCTTATGTACCTTAGACAGTTCCTTTTCTGGTAAATAAACGATTCCGTATAGTTCTTTCTGCTGCACTATATGAAACATTCTTTCACGTTGAAAAGACTCACTTAAATTACCTACTTTGGCATTTCGCTCCGCGATGTAGCCTGAGATGGGCGCTGTAATGGTGGCTTCTTTTAGATCTAGTTCTGCTAAAGATAAGGTGGCGTTGGCAGATTCATATTGGGCGGTTAATTTGTCGTAGGTATCGTCACTGACTAATTTTTTGTCATATACCTTGTTAATTTTTGCTAATTCTTTCTCAACCCCAACTAAATCAGCTTTTGCACGATCTAGATTCAAATGATAACGACGGGGTTCGATTTGCGCCAAAACCTGGCCCTTTTCAACATAATCACCTTCTTCAACATAGATATGTTCGATTATCCCTGAGGCTCTTGGCACAACAAACGCCTCTTCCTTCGCTTCTAAAACGGCTGTTGTCGCGTAATTAGAAGAAATATCCCCAATGGATAATGGTGCAACTTCTACAGGAACCGATATCACTAGCTTTTCTTTGGTTTCTTCGTTTATTGCTTCGGCTTCACCACAACCACTGAGTAAACTAATTGAAAGTAGAATAGGCAGTATCGAAAGTAATTTAAGGCCAAACTTTTTGTTTATTATTATTGAATCCATTTTGGGTTCCCTGAAAAGCTAATGTGAAGTTAATAGTGAATATGCATATCTGCTTTGATTAGCTTGTACTTTGCATCGACTATGCCAATTCAATAAAACTCAAGTAAAACAAGCAGATAGTAGAATGATGTGAATATATAGCGAGTTTGAAATTGTAACCATTAGTGATATTCACCATTTGTTGGTTTAAATGATTAACTCCACAGTGATAAAAATAAATAACCCTTTTAGTTAACTGATCCGTTGGTAAGGCAAACACAACAGTTAGTAATCAGTTAACCAGAGAGTGAAATTATGAAAAATATGAAGATACATAATACCGATATATCCACCTTCAAAAGGTTTCTAATAAGTGGCACTTTGTTAACAATGACGGTGGCTTGTAGTTCAGGCACTAATGAGAACAAAGCAGCTAAGGAGTCAGAAGAACCAGTAAAACCAGCGGTTGTAGTGAGTCAGGCTATAGAGATTGATTTGGCAAGAGAGTCAATGGCTGACCAACAGGTTTTGGCTAAAAGCTCTATGTCATTTAATCCTCAGCAACGTTTCAGAGTAGTGAGGCCCCCTGTAGAGAATACTGAAAACTACCAACACTATAACGAAAATGGGGTCAATTCAGTGTTACAAAATCCTGTTTCAACCTTCTCAATCGATGTAGACACAGGCAGTTACACAAATATTCGTAGAATGATCACTCAGGGCACCCTTCCTCCAGCAGATGCCATAAGAGTAGAAGAGTTTATTAATTATTTTGACTACAACTACCCTAAGCAAGGTAATACGGGATCTGATACGCCTTTTAGTATCGATACCGCAATATCTACTTCACCTTGGGCAGAAGAAAGGCACATTATGCGTATTGGCCTAAAAGGTTTTAGCCCAGATGTGACAAAATTTACAGGACGAAATTTAGTGTTTTTATTGGATGTGTCGGGTTCTATGAATCAGCCAAACAAATTGCCCTTGTTAACCCGTTCACTGACGTTGTTGACTGCACAGTTAAGCGAGCAAGACAGTGTCTCAATTGTGGTATATGCAGGTGCATCAGGTGTTGTGCTGGAGCCTACCAGAGGCAATCAAAAAGCCAAAATCAAACAGGCATTAACCACTTTGTCGGCTGGTGGCTCAACCAATGGACAAGCCGGTATTGAATTGGCTTATAATATGGCAGAACAGGCCTTTATTAAAGGTGGGATAAATCGCGTGATCTTAGCCACAGATGGTGATTTTAATGTGGGCTTGACTAATCATGAGCAGTTAATCGAGTTGATAAAACGTAAACGTCAAAAAGGCATTGCCTTAACCACATTAGGTTTTGGTCAAGGTAACTACAACGACTATCTTATGGAACAATTAGCCGACGCGGGTAATGGTAATTATGCGTACATTGATACTATCCATGAAGCCCGAAAAGTATTAGTAGATGAAATGAACGCCACACTGCTAACCATTGCCAAAGATGTTAAAATTCAAGTGGAGTTTAATCCTGATTTGGTGGCCGAATACAGGTTGTTAGGTTATGAGAATCGTGTATTGAACAGAGAGGACTTTAACAATGATAAGGTGGATGCGGGTGAAATTGGCGCGGGTCATACTGTTACTGCTTTGTATGAGTTAACTCTGAATAAATCTAACAACCATTATTTAGATCCATTACGTTATCAGCAGGCAACAGGTCAAAACATCGATAAACCACAATCCAGCCAATTTGCTGATGAGTTAGCCTTGGTTAAATTACGTTACAAACCTGTCACTAGCGAAAAAAGTCAATTAATTACCCAAGCGGTATTAACCAAGCAAATAACTGGTTTTGAGCAACAATCTGATGATTTTAGGTTTGCCAGTAGCGTAGTAGGTTTTGCTCACTTATTAAAGAAGAGTCACTATTGGCAAGGCATGAGTTATCAACAAATTATCGATATGGCACTTGGTGCTAAGGGCAAAGACGAGTTTGGTTATCGAGCAGAGTTTATCAACTTGGTTCGCAGTAGCGCCACGTTACAGGTCAATAATCCTAAACAGTCAAAGGAAAAATTAAGCTCTGTAGAATTGAATCCCCAAGGATTTACCCGCACTATTGAGTCCAACCCCACTTTGTTGACTAAGCATTGAAATCATTGGTGAATTCTAAGGCGAATAATTCAGAGTCAGTGGAATCTCTTACTGACTCTGCAGATTATCTACATCAAACCGACGTAAACCTTATACAGCAATATGTTGCTGGTGATTTGGTGGCGTTTGAAACTTTATATAACAGGCACAAAGGTGGCTTGTATCGCTATTTTATGCGACATATTTCCGATACAGGTTTGGCTGAAGATTTGTATCAGGAAATATGGAGCAAGGTGGTAGTGCAAGCGAAACACTACAAACCAACGGCCAAATTTACCACTTGGTTATATACCTTAGCTCACAATAAATTAGTGGATCATGTTCGTCATTTGTCTGTGGTTAATAAAGTAGTAGTCAATCATGATTCTGAAGTCGCTGAGGGGCAAGATACATTTGAAGTTCAAAAAATGGGTAATGAATCAGAAAGTGAATTGATTAGTTCCAGAGTCGGTGACGCTTTAAAACAATGTATAGGCCAATTACCTCAGGTACAAAAAGACAGTTTTTTGTTAAAAGAAGAAGCTGGGTTGTCGGTTAAAGAAATTGCTTTGGTGCTAAATACCAGCTTTGAAGCCAGTAAAAGCCGATTGCGTTATGCCTATGAAAATCTACGCCAATGTATACACGTTAAGACGGGGAGGGCTGTAGCGTGAGCAATAATGATAAAAATGAATCATTTGAACTATTAGCCCATGAAAAAGCAATCAGCGAGCTGTATCAGAACAATAAACAACATCATACTGAAGTGCCTAACGCGCAGGTTGACGTTAAAATCATGGCGATGGCTGAACAACAACTTCTAGACAATCCTAGTGCATTAATTAAAGATCCACTACCTGAACAGCAGCCCACTGGTATTCAAAAAACACCAAGCAGAGACAAAAAGTCTTGGCAATGGCCGATTTCATTAGTGGCTTCTGTAGGGCTTTTGAGTGTTTTATTTATTACCCAAAGAGAATATTTTATCAACCCTACCCATGTTGCTTCAAATGATGTGGATTTATTGAATGAACCCGTTATACAACAAACCCCAGACATGAATATGCTTGAACCAGAAACAGAGGAGAGCTTGGTTAGACCATCCTTTCAAGCGATGCAAGTTACCACTTCTAATCAACAAGTAGAGGAGCAGTTAAATAAAAATTACTCAGATGTCGTTAGCAAGAGAGCATCAATCAGTTCCTCAGCTAAAGAGTTAAAAGAGCAGATGTTAGATAGCTCAATGTTCGAAGACGATTCAGCAAAAACATCTGCAATGTCATTGTTTGAGATGTCAAAACTGGCAGAATTATTAAAACAAGAACTGAGCATAAAAAATAACTCAGAACAAAAATCGGATACAACTAAGATTAACAAGATGCAACAAACCTTGTTTGGACATTTAGTTGCGTATCAAAGTAGTCATGCAGACTTTAAAATAACGGAAACGTTTTTGAATGTGCTGACTGAAAAACAGGTACAACAATTAACATCATTCGGCACTGAAGCCGTTACAGATAATTAAAGAGAGTATTACATTGAAAATTTGGGTCGATGCAGATGCATGTCCAGTGGTGATAAAGGACATTTTATTTCGTGCTGCAGAGCGTAAAAAAGTTGAGACGATATTTGTGGCTAATCAATACATTCGCACACCGCCATCAAAATTTATTCGCTCAATGCAAGTCAGTGCAGGGTTTGATGTGGCAGATGACGAAATAGTCCGATTAGTTGAGCCTAATGATTTGGTGATCACCAGTGATATTCCCTTAGCCGCTGAAGTCATTGAAAAAGGTGGCCAAGTATTGAGTTCAAGAGGCGAATTGTTTACTACTGAAAACATCCGAGCGCGACTTAATATTCGTGATTTTATGGACACTATGCGTGCCAGCGGTGAACAGTCGGGGGGGCCGCCGCCATTAAATCAAAGTGATAGGCAAAACTTTGCAAATCACCTAGACAGGATCCTGACTGCAAATACTTAGTGTTTGTTGTTATGTTGCTTTAAACAAGGGGGGAGTGATAAAGCCAGTCATCATCTGTGATGTGTACTGGCTTTATGAGTGTCTTTAAACCTTAACGATTGCCGCCACTATTGTTGTTTCTATTCCCACTTCTACCACCACGACTGTTTGAACGACTATCGCCAGCTGGTTTACCACCAGAACGCTGGCCACCTGATCGTTGACCGTCTCTATGATCAGACTTAGGTTTTTTAGGTTTTGGCGCTTTAATCGGCCGTTGGTCTAATTTGGACTCAGGTACTTTCTGAGTAGGTTCAAAGCCTGGAATGATTTTGCGCTGAATAAGTTGTTTAATCAGTATTTCGATATCAACTAGTTGCTTAAATTCTTCCTGAGTAACCAACGATATGGCTTGTCCAGTTGCCCCTGCTCGACCCGTTCGGCCAATTCTGTGCACATAATCTTCAGGTACACTGGGCAAATCATAATTAACCACTTGAGGCAATTGGTCAATATCCAATCCGCGGGCAGCTATATCAGTGGCGATCAAAGCTCTTACTTTACCTTGTTTAAAGTCAGCTAGTGCTTTGGTACGTGCGCCTTGGCTTTTATTGCCATGAATCGCAGCAGATGAAATACCTCGCGCTTCAAGTTGTTTAACAATGCGGTTAGCGCCATGTTTAGTGCGACTAAAAACCAGTACTTGTTGCCAATCATTTTCTTTAATTAAACTAGTAAGCATCGATGATTTTTGACTTTTGTCTACTGGATAAACCCATTGTTCAACCAAGTCGACAGTTGTGTTTGCTGGCGATACAGATACTTCAACAGGGTTATTGACTAAACCTTTAGCTAGTTTTCGGATGTCGTCTGAAAACGTAGCTGAAAACATTAAGTTTTGGCGTTTTTTCGGTAACAATTTAATGATTTTTTTAATGTCGTGAATAAAACCCATATCTAACATGCGATCGGCTTCGTCCATAACCAGTATTTCTAACTCGCTAAATTTCACTGCATTTTGGTTGTACAGATCAAGTAGACGACCGGGAGTAGCCACTAATATGTCTACGCCTTTACGTAATTTAAGCATTTGTGGGTTAATTCCCACGCCACCAAATACTACGGCTGACTTTAACGGTAGATCTCTACCATAAGTTTGCACACTTTCGGCTATTTGTGCCGCCAACTCTCTAGTGGGAGTCAGTATCAGTGCGCGAGCTTGGTTAGGCCTGGCTGATTGACCTTGGCTAAGTAAATGCAATATTGGCAGAGTAAAACCGGCAGTTTTACCTGTACCTGTTTGTGCCGCCGCCATAACGTCACTACCTTGCAATACAGCTGGAATAGCTTGCGCTTGAATAGGTGATGGGGTGGTATACCCTTTGTTGGCTACAGCGGATAAAATTTTTGGTGAAAGGCCTAGGTCGGCAAAACTCATAGATAATTCTCTAATAGGGTGAGTAGCTTAGATGTCAGACTAAGTCTCAGGCATTGCCAGAACATAGTTTGAATTTTACGCAGCTAGAAATTGTCGCGGGAGGATACAGTAAATAATGGATAATAGCACTTAGACTATCAATAAAAATGCCGCAAGACCGTGAAGTCTTGCGGCATTTTCTAAACACTTCGTATATTTAGTTTATTCGCTTTGCGAACCAGGGCGAGTTGCTGGTGCTGTAGCGGCATTTGATGAGCTCAAAAACGCAGCAGACTTACCAGAGCGTTTAACTTCTGGTCTTGCAGCGTCGTCAATAGAGCCAATTTTAACTTCAACAAAGGCTTCATCAATAGAAGCAGGTCGGGCCATAGGCGCTGACACTGATTCTTTTTTGACTGGTTTAGCTGCCACTTTCAAAGAAGTGGCCTTTTTTGCCGTTTTCTTGGCTGGGGCTTTTTTAACAGGCTTAGCAGTCTCTTCTTTTTCAGGTTCAGTGGCTACCACTTTGCTTTCTTCTGTACTAGAAGGTTGTGCCGCCGGTTCAGCTTTCTCAACTACCGGAGCAGTCTCTGTTGCTAATTCCATCGCCGCTTGTATTGGCGCTTGTATTGGCGCTTCTTCAGCAGCTGGTGCTGTTGGCTCAGCTTCAACCTTTGGCGCCGCTACGGGTTCGTCAAACTGTAACTCATCTTGAGTGACTTCAGCAGAGTCAGTTTTAACTGTTTCTTCTTTCTCTTCACCTTCTTTACGACGTTTTTGACCAGCCGCGCGAATGTGTCTTGGAGAACGACGACTGCGAGTACGAGACGTAGACTCTTCATCTTTGTTCGTTTCGGCAACCGCTTGGGTCTCCGAAGTCTCAGTAGCGGGTTCTGCAGCTGCATTGACCTTGGTTTCTTCTGTTACTTTTGGCTCGTTAGCGACTGCTGTTTGTGTTTCTTGAGCAGCAACTACATTGTTTTTCTCATCATTGTCATCGTTGACTCTGACACTACGTCTGGTATCGCGACGCTTTCTGCGCTCTGCTACTTGCTCTTTTTTCTTAGCAGGTGCATTGCTCTTTGTGCCCATAGCTGCATCTTGTGTAGCATCTACTGATTTGTCGTCACGACGGGGTTTACGGTTATCATTTCTTGGTTTGCGCTCAGGACGGTCATTTTTATCGTTTCTAGCAGGGCGTTCGTTACGATTAGTTGACTGTTCTGCACCATCTTTACGATCAAAGTTTTTGTTATTACGTTTGTTTCTATCAGGACGAGCGTTTTTATTTCGACGTTGATTAGAGCCTTGATTGCGAGTGCGGGTGTTTTTCTTCGGCACTACTTTTTCTTCGGCCTTAAAGAGTCCAGAAATCCACTTACTGACTTTTTCTAATACACTTTCTGATTTAACTTTAGAACGTGCAGTGGTTTTCTGTTCTGGAGCAATTAAGCTTTGCAGAGCAGGTTGCTCTTTAGCCATTGCTGGCGCGACGTTTTTATCAGTAATGCTTTCTTCTTGCTCAATCAATGGCAAGTTGTAGCTCATTTCTTGAACTGCATCATCTGGGCGTCTACGGGCAACACTGTATTGCGGTGTTTCCATGTTCGGGTTAGGAATAATGACTAGCTGAACACTGTGACGTTTTTCAACACTTTGCACTGAACTACGTTTTTCGTTCAATAAATAGGTCGCGACATTAACCGGTAACTGAGCTTCAATTTGACCAGTGTTATCTTTAATGCTTTCTTCTTCCATGATACGAAGAACCGATAGAGCTAAAGATTCTGTGCCACGAACGGTTCCGTGACCACTACATCTTGGACACACGTTATTGGCAGAGTCACCTAATGAGGGACGTAAACGTTGGCGTGACATTTCTAACAAACCAAAACGTGAAATACGCCCTAGTTGTACTCGTGCTCTGTCGCCTCGAACTGCATCTTTCATGCGGTTTTCAACTTCACGCTGATGGCGAACTGGGGTCATATCGATAAAGTCGATAACAACTAAGCCACCGGCATCACGTAAACGTAATTGACGGGCTACTTCGTCTGCTGCTTCAAGGTTGGTATTGAAGGCTGTTTCTTCAATATCGCTACCTTTAGTTGCACGTGCAGAGTTAATGTCGATTGAAATTAATGCTTCGGTAGGATCAATAACTATTGAGCCGCCTGAAGGAAGTCTTACTTCACGTTGGAAAGCTGATTCTATCTGACTTTCAATCTGATAATGGCTAAACAAAGGCACATCACCGCTGTAAGGTTTTACGCGATTAACATAATCTGGACGCATTTGTTCAACGTGCTTTAAAGCTCTTTCATGAACGCTGGCACTGTCGATAAGGATTTCACCTATATCACGCCTTAGGTAGTCACGGATTGCTCTAACTACAACGTCACTTTCTTGGTGGATAAGAAAAGGAGCAGGGCGAGAATCAGCCATATCCTTAATACGACTCCAACCTGAAACCAAATAATCTAAATCGTATGCAAGTTCTTCAGTTGATTTGCCAACACCAGCAGTTCTGACTATTAAGCCCATACCGTCTGGTAAATCTAAGCCATCCAATGCGGCTTTTAATTCAGTTCGTTCATCGCCTTCAATACGACGAGAAACACCGCCAGCACGAGGGTTGTTCGGCATTAGTACTAAGTAACTACCTGCTAGACTGATGAACGTGGTTAAGGCTGCGCCTTTTTGGCCTCGTTCTTCTTTGTCAATTTGAACAATGACTTCTTGGCCTTCCTTTATCACTTCTTTGATATTTGGACGACCTTCAAATCTATAACCTTGAGGGAAATAAGTTCTGGCAATTTCTTTTAAAGGGAGGAAACCGTGACGGTCAGCGCCGTAATCGACGAATGCGGCTTCTAAACTAGGCTCTACGCGGGTAATAGTACCTTTGTATATATTGGCTTTTTTCTGTTCGTGTCCTGGACTTTCTATGTCCAAGTCATACAATTTTTGACCATCTACAAGTGCGACTCGCAATTCTTCTTGCTGAGTGGCATTGATTAACATTCTTTTCATTCTTGTTGCTCGGTAAAGTACCGATCACCACAAGCAAAGAACTACGCTGTAATTAGACAATTATTCAATGCAGCCTCACGACTGTATACTAAGGGTTAAGTTTTTACGCCTAAGTGTTAGTGACATTATTCATTAATGTATCGTTTTTAAACACTTACCTATATTTTTATAGGCGCTAAACAAGACGATATGATTAGCTTACTAATTTGATAATTTAAAACTTAGTGGTATTCGAACGACGAGTGCTTGTCTGGCTATTTCGGTGTTCAAATATCTTGTCAATTCTTTTGTATTCTTTACATCTAAATGGCGATCAATAGGTTATTTATATCGCTGATGTAAGGGTTCTGTTTAACCAAACCTGTGAAAAGTTACTCACTTCACAGTTAATTAGCCGTATCAGGCTTGCAAGTTTGCTTTACTAAATAAAAGCTTTACGACAGTTTGGTCGTTTTTGCATACAGAACTGATTAATCCATCTGTTTGTTTTAATCAAACATTTTATGTTTGAAAGCCAACGCATTATCACATTAAAGCACTAACACTAGCAAGACATTAAAATACTGGACATCTACCGGTGCTATTCAGTTACAATACGCGGCCTATGACAGACCTAACATTTCAAAAAGTTCAATTTGTTACTATCGATCCTGACCTTGAAGGGCAGAGGATAGATAACTATTTACGCACTTTCTTAAAAGGAGTGCCTAAAAGCCTCATTTATCGCATTTTGCGTAAGGGCGAAGTGAGGGTGAATAAAAAGCGCGTTAAGCCAGAATACAAATTACAGGCTAACGATGAGTTGCGTATTCCCCCAGTTCGAGTTTCTGAACCCACCGATCTACCTTCTACTAAGCTCAATAAAGTTTCGAGTTTAGAAAATAATATTTTGTATGAAGATGATTGGCTCATAGTTTTAAACAAACCTTCAGGTACGGCAGTACATGGTGGTAGTGGTTTGAGTTTTGGGGTGATTGAAGCGATGAGAGCGTTGCGCCCACAACAAAAATTTCTAGAACTTGTTCACAGGTTAGACCGCGATACGTCAGGTTGTTTATTGATTGCTAAAAAACGTTCTGCTTTAAAACATCTTCACGAACAGCTCAGAGATAAAAAAGTAGATAAGCGATACCAAGCGTTAGTCTCTGGTGAATGGCCAGCTAATCGTTTTAAGGTAAAAGCGCCACTATTAAAGAACACCTTAAAATCTGGCGAACGTGTCGTGTTAGTGAATGACGAGGGCAAACCGTCAGAAACACGCTTTCGTATTTTAGAATCTTTTGACCAAGCAACATTAATAGAAGCTTCGCCTATTACTGGCCGTACTCACCAAATTAGAGTGCATTGTCAGCACGCCGGCCATCCAATTGCAGCTGATAATAGATATGGTGATAGTGACTTTGACCAAAGAACCCATAAAATTGGTCTTAAACGATTATTTTTGCATGCTTATTCATTGGCTTTTATTCATCCGAATACCGATGAGCGTGTCAGTTTTAAAGCCCAGCTGGAACCAAGTTTGGTAGCCGTATTGAAAAGGCTTAGAAGTGAAGTATAAAGCCATAGTGTTTGATTGGGATGGCACACTGATGGATTCCATCAGTAAAATTGTAGAAAGTATGCAGACCAGTGCCAAGCATCTCGGATACCCCGTGCCCGATTACGATCAAGCAAAAAATGTAATTGGGATTAGCTTGTTACCCGCTTTAAAGCAATTATTTAATGTTCAAGATGAAGAAACTGCTATGCAGCTATTTCATACCTACAAAGATCATTTTAAAGACCACGCTCAAATAAGCAGCCCACTTTTCACTGGTGCAATAGAGTTATTAGAGACTTTAAGACAACAGGGTTACATTTTGGCTGTAGCCACAGGGAAAGCACGGCAGGGTTTAGATCATAATTGGCATCATTCTAATACCAAGCATTATTTTAGTGCTTCCAGAACAGCAGATGATGCGCAAAGTAAACCTTCTCCTGATATGTTGCAGCAATTATTAAGTGAATTAAATTTGTCAGCTGATCAAGTGTTGATGGTTGGTGATACCACTTACGATATGGCCATGGCTGAAGCAATCAACATGGACAGAATCGGTGTGAGTTTTGGGGTGCACAGTCCAGATGAATTACAAAAACATAATCCTTTGGCGGTGATTGATGCCTTGGAAGAATTATTGTTACATGTCTAGGGTTTGTTGATCTTGCATATGTTCAAACAAATCCACGGACATAGAATTAAACAAATCCATTAGAGCAATGAGTGGTAAACCAATTAATGTATTGGGATCTCTGCCTTCTAATGATTCAAATAATGCAATACCCAAACCTTCACATTTAAAACTACCGGCACAGCCATATGGTTGCTCAATCTTTAAATAGGTAGAAACTTGGCGCTCAGTTAAGGTTTTAAATGTTACATCAAAGGTTTCCACAATTTGTGATAGTTGATTTGTTGCTGAATGCACTAAGCATAAACCAGTGTAAAATCTTACTGTTTGACCACTAAACATCAGTAGTTGTTGCTTAGCGGTGTCAAAGTTTCCCGGTTTGCCTAACACTTGGCCATTAAAGCTGGCTAATTGGTCTGAACCAATGACATAACTATCAATATGAACGTTCTGTATAGCTATGGCTAACGCCTTCGTTTTGGCAAGACGTTCTACTTGTGTGGTAATTGATTCGTTCGATTTTGACGATTCATCGATATCCGGAGCGAGCGATGTGAACGGAATATGCAGTTTTTTTAAAATGGATTGGCGGTATGCTGAACTTGAAGCCAGAATGATTTTCATAAATGATGATTGCTGTGTTTTAAAAAACATTAAGCAAAGCATATAAAATGCAGGGCAGGGTGTCATTAACTAAGATTTTTTCTTTGACTAAATACTGTTGGTTCTATAATATGCGCGCGCTATGCAAAAAGTGAAACTACCCAAGCAGGTGGACCCAGTTAAAAATGCCACATTACGTTCCGATTATCGGGGTGTGATTTTGGCTACTGAGATGCCGAGACTAATTGGATCAGTTGCTGATATTGCCAAAGAAGTCGATGTTGAAGTTAAGTTTGCAAAAGACGAGCAGGGTCTTACTTATTTTCAAGGTCATATGGCATGTTTAACATCACTTATTTGTGAGAGATGTAATGAAATTTTCGAACATCCTTTGGATGTGTCTTTTTGTTTTAGCCCTTTGCAGAGGGTTGAAGAAGAAGTCGAAAATGAATTACCGGATGTTTACGAACCGGTTGAGGTCGATGACCACGGAGAAATCAATTTATTTCAAACCCTTGAAGACGAACTGATTTTATCATTGCCGATTGTAGCCCTTCATGCAGAGGAGGATTGCAAACAAAAGCGCGATAAAATGAGCTTCGGAAAAATTGAACCGGCCGATGAACGTCCAAACCCGTTCGCGGTTTTGAAAGAACTTAAGCGAGACTAGGAGTAAAGTAATGGCTGTACAGAAGAGTAAGAAAACTCGT
>Ga0105350_10000075_pt1 | contig 59428 bp, 53 predicted proteins | sample EN1Hudsemesocosm_FD_83506 | JGI IMG/M metagenome (GOLD analysis project Ga0105350, IMG submission 83506) | Methane-oxidizing microbial communities from mesocosms in the Hudson Canyon - EN1E Hudson Canyon | ecosystem: Environmental > Aquatic > Marine > Cold seeps | place: Hudson Canyon... | reverse complement strand
GAATTGAAAACTGGTTTACGTCAAGCAGGCTTCATCACTCGTGATGCTCGTGCTGTTGAGCGTAAGAAAATCGGTTTACATAAAGCGCGTAAACGTCCTCAATTCTCTAAACGTTAATCGTTTTTATAGAATTCTGAATACGGTCTTGCACCGTATTCACACTAAAAAGGCTGTCCATTTGGATGGCCTTTTTTGTTTCTGCAAACAAAATATAATCTCAGTAAAACTCTTTTAATGGTCAAGCAAAACATTCGACCATAATAAAGTTGATATTGCTTTCCTTAAACCTAGTTTTGGAAGTGTTTGAGAGATTCAAGCGATAGGCACACATCTGTTTTCAGATGATGTAAGAATTCAAATGCAGGTTTAATACCGTTGAGTCAGCCTTAAGTTTGCCACACGACTCTTCTAAGACATTACTTCTTATAAAGTAAGCCCTTCCCCCCAGGTTGGGTTTTGAAGCGGCGATGTGCCCATAGGTACTGCTCTGGTGATTGGCGAATTTCATGCTCAATAATATCATTAACACGCTGAGCATCAGCAAGATCATCACCCGTTGGGAAATCAGTTAATGGTGCACCAATACTCAGTGTGTAATGCCCATTTTCGTCTCGCCTAGGTGAATAAGGAATGACCGCTGCACCACTCATTTTAGCCAAACGAGCTGTCGCAATGATTGTTGATGCTTGCACATCAAAGAACTTAGCATACACACTTTGTCTTTTACCAAGATCTTGATCAGGCGCATACCAAACCACTTTATTTTTACGTAATGCTTTCACCATTCCACGAGGGTCTTGTTGCATTACGATACCTTCACTTACTCGTGTTCGTGACCGCATCATCACCGCATTAAAAAGCGGATTTTTTAACTCTCTGAACATTATATAGCAGGGCTGTTTGAGCATAATCAGACGCCCTCCCACTTCCATACTGGTGAAATGCCCCGTCAACAAAATAATCCCTTTACCTTTTTCTAGGGCAGCTTCTATATGCTCTATCCCTTCAAACGTCACTCTTTTCTTTAATTGAGCATCACTAGCCCACCAACACAATGCCGTTTCGATCATCATCATGCCCATGTTTTCTTGGTTTTTCTCTAATAATTGTAGACGTTGCTCTTCACTGAGCTCAGGGAAACACAATTCAATATTACGTTTTGCTATGGCTCGTCTTTTTTTCATTGCTGGCTTTATTAAGGCCGCCATGAGTTTGGCCATTAATAATTGAATACGGATCGGAAGGTAAACTGAAACTCTCATTAAAAAAAGGCCAAACCAACTTAACCAAAACCGTGGGTGAAAAAATTGTAGCTGTAAAAGTTTCATATTTTATTTAGGTATATGCAGTCATTAAGAAAGTTAAGCTATGCTATCATTCTAGCTGATTTACTGCTGAATAATTATATTTATGAGACTCCTTTATACCACCCTTTTCTTTATCGGATTACCTCTGATAATCCTGCGCCTTATCTGGCGAGGATTTAGTGCACGTGCTTATTGGTACCGCTGGTCAGAACGCTTTGGTAGAGGTCCCGTTTTATCTAGCGATACACCTCTTATATGGGTTCATGCCGTATCTGTTGGTGAGGTTGAAGCATGTCGGCCGCTTGTTAAGGCATTACAGCTTGAATATCCAGAGCACAAGCTACTCATCACGACAATGACACCAACAGGTAGCGCCCGCGTTAAATTATTATTTTCAGACTCAGTGGCACATTGTTATTTGCCCTATGATTATCCCTTCGCTATCAGACGATTTCTTAATCAAGTAAAGCCACAGTTTGGCATTATTATGGAAACGGAGATTTGGCCAAATTTATTATATAGCTGCCATCAATATGACATCCCGCTGCTCCTTGCTAATGCTCGCATGTCAGAACGCTCTGCGAAAGGTTATGCCCGTTTCCCTAATTTCACAAAATCCATTTTAGAAAACTTGTCCCTCATCGCTTCTCAAGGACAGGATGATAAAAAACGTTTCCAACAGTTAGGGGCAATGAGCAAGAAAGTCCATGTTATTGGTAACTTGAAATATGAAATAAATTTACCTGCCAGTATTAAAGAACAAGCATCAGCAATGCGAAATGTGTGGGATACCAACCGTCCCGTTTTGGTAGCGGCAAGTACCCATGAGCGTGAGGAAGAAATGTTATTGCATGCAGCTCGTCAAATTCGAGCTCACTTTAATGATTTATTATTAATAATTGTACCACGACACCCAGAACGCTTTGACCGTGTTGCAGCACTTGCTCAGAAATCAGGCGTTAAAACACTCCGTCGCAGCGAGCACCGTCCCTGCCCTTCAGATACTCAAGTATTAATTGTTGATACGATGGGAGAGCTTCCTCTATTTTATGCCGCAAGTGATATCGCTTTCGTTGGGGGTAGTCTAGTTCCTCATGGCGGACATAATATTTTAGAACCAGCAATCTTAGGTCGCGCTGTAATCACTGGCCCCCACTTTTTCAATTTTAACGACATTACTAAGCAGTTTCTTGCTGCTAATGCTGCCGTACAAGTCAATGATACAAAAGAGCTTGCAGATACCGTCATCACGTTACTTCAAAACTCTCAACAACGTGCTCAGATGGGAGAAGCAGGTCTAAAATTGATTGCAAACAGTCAAGGAGCAAGTACCCGTCTAGTTAACCTTATCAAGCACAACCTTATTCTTAAATGAACAATGATCAGTACTGGATGTCACTTGCCTTAACGCTTGCAAAGAAAGCTGAACAGCAAGGTGAGGTACCGATAGGTGCCATTATCGTTCGTGACGATGAAGTAATAGGAGAAGGTTGGAATCAAGTTATTAGCAATCATGATCCAACCGCGCATGCTGAAATTCAGGCCTTACGTAATGCCAGTAATAACGTTGAAAATTATCGTCTTCCAGGAACAACACTTTATGTGACCCTAGAGCCATGCATTATGTGTGCAGGCGCCATTATTCACGCCCGCATTGAACGTGTTGTCTATGCCAGCAAGGAACCCAAAACAGGCGCATCTGGAAGTTGTTTTGATATCTTTAACACCCAACAGCTTAATCACTACGTTCATTGTGAACATGGTGTTTTAGCAAATGAGAGTAGTGAGCTACTTCGTAACTTCTTCACCTCTCGGCGCTCAAACAATTCCTAGACTATTTCTTATAAGTAACGAGCTAAAAGACCTTTTTCAGGAACAGTTCCTGAGTAAGGTACTTTCACTTTATGCCCACTACCAGGCGCAACATCAATTGCTTCGCCATCTTTATTAATAAGCTTTTCAAGCGTAAATTCAACATTACCTTCCGGTAAAATAAGTTCTAATTTGTCGCCAACTGAAAACTTATTCTTAACATCAATATCTAAGCATTGATTTTCCGAATCATAACCAATAATTTCACCGACATATTGCTGACGGTCACTGCTTGAGTAACCTTCCATGTAGTTTTGCTGTTCTTGCGTTGGGTGACGTTGATAAAAACCATCGGTATAACCACGGTTGGCTAAATTATCTAGTCTGCCAATTAATGTTGGGTCAAAGTTCTTGCCTGCCATAGCATCATCAATTGCACGTCGGTAGATTTGAGCCGTTCGAGACACATAGTAAATCGACTTAGTACGCCCTTCTATTTTTAATGAATCAACGCCAATTTTAGTCAAACGCTCAATATGCTGAATAGCACGCAAGTCTTTTGAGTTCATGATGTAAGTGCCATGTTCATCTTCGAAAATAGGCATCATCTCACCAGGGCGGTTGCCTTCTTCAATCAGGTAGATATCATCTGCTAAAGGGTGTCTTTCTTGACCTCCACAGTCAGAAAAAGCCTCTTGATTATTCATCGCATCAAATGCTTTAAACTCAATCTTCTGTGGTGAATCATCATTGCCATCACTGCTATGCGTTTTGTAATCCCATCGACACGAGTTTGTGCAAGAACCTTGATTAGGATCACGGTGATTAAAGTAACCCGATAATAAGCAACGACCAGAATAAGCAATACATAAAGCGCCATGTACAAACACTTCAATTTCCATATCAGGACAAAGTTGACGAATCTCTTCAATCTCATCAAGTGATAATTCACGTGACAAAATAACGCGACTCACACCCACAGACTGCCAAAACTTTACTGCCTGCCAGTTTACCGTATTAGCCTGAACAGATAAGTGAATAGGCATTTCTGGCCAACGTTCACGTACCATCATAATCAAACCAGGATCAGCCATGATAATGGCATCTGGCTTCATGGCGATAACCGGTTCCATATCTGCCATATACGTTTTTACTTTTACGTTATGTGGCATCAAATTACTAGCAACAAAAAACTGTTTGTCCAAGGCATGCGCTTCCTCAATACCTTGCGCCAATACTTCTAGCTTATGGAAATCATTATTACGTACTCTCAAGCTATATCTAGGCTGCCCTGCATACACTGCATCTGCCCCATATGCATAGGCATAACGCATGTGCTGTAAGCTACCCGCGGGCAATAATAACTCTGGCGTATTCATAGTATTTATTTCCAAGCTAAATCAAGGAGGGGAATTATAAGCTATTTATGAAAAAATCCAATAAAAACAATGTGATTACTTATTAATAAACTTAAATCGTGCAAATTTGATCATATCAAGAGATAATCAGTTATCTCAATTCTCAGGAATTCTTTTGAAGTTTTTTAGCCTAGCATTCATCTCTTTAACCCTGCTTATTGCCTGTGGCGAAGCTCAACCACATTTAGAAGAAATTCGTGAACGTGGTGAACTGCGGGTGCTGAGTCGCTACGGACCAACAAGCTACTATATTAAAGGTGAAACATTAGCTGGCTTTGAATATGAGCTTGCACAAAAATTTGCAGACCACCTTAACGTAAAACTTAAAATTATTATTCCCGATAATTTGGGTAATATGCTGCACTTGATAGAGCAAGGCAAAGCAGATATTGCTGCTGCAGGACTGACCATCACTCCGGAGCGTAAAGATATTATTCGCTTTGGCCCTATCTACCAAGAAGTCACACAGCAATTGGTATATCGCCAAGGTGGCAAAAAACCCAAAAATATTACCGGCTTAGCGAATGGACAATTAGAAGTTGTGGCAAACAGTAGCCATGTTGAACAGTTAAACTTTCATCAGCAAGAAATCCCAGAACTCAGTTGGACTGAAAATAAAGAATTAGATAGCAGTGGTTTATTAGAACTTTTACAGTTAGAAATGATTGACTATACCATTGCTGACTCAAATGAAATTGCTGCCAATAGACCATTATTTCCTGAACTTCGGGTTGCATTCAATATATCAGAACCTCAACCTTTAGCATGGGCAATGCCTTTAGCAGAAGATGGATCACTTTATAATGAAATGGCATTATTCTTTGAAGGCATTGAAGAATCTGGAGAGTTAGATAATTTAATCGAAAAATACTATGGTCATATCCGTCGATTTGATTATGTCGATACGCGCGCAATCCACCGTCGCATACTGACTCATCTTCCACAATATCAAGCACTCTTTAAACAAGCTGCAATAGAAAATAATTTTGATTGGCGACTTCTTGCTGCAATTTCATACCAAGAATCACACTGGGATTCAGAAGCAGTATCAAGCACCGGTGTTAAAGGTTTAATGATGCTAACGCTGGCAACAGCTAAACAAATGAAAATTGATAACCGTGAAGATCCTGCACAAAGTATTTCAGCCGGCGCCGCTTATTTAGCCTCGCTTCAAAAACGTCTTCCTGAACAAATAGAAAGTGAACAAGACCGCTTTTGGATGGCATTAGCATCTTATAATATTGGACTGGGTCATTTAGAGGATGCCCGAGTGTTAACTCAAAAAGGTGGTAAAAACCCCAACCTATGGACAGATGTAAAACAGTACTTACCTTTACTGTCCAAAAAGAAATGGTATACGCAAACTCGATATGGTTATGCACGAGGTGGTGAACCTGTGCGATATATTGAGAATATTCGTCGTTATTATGATATTTTATTGCAAACTCCATTATTGGATAACACACTAAACAGAGACGATGCAGCTGCGACAGATAAACACGCAGCACCTGCAGCATTGTAATTAAAGGACTTTGTCGATGGCAAATGATGTAGTGCAGCAACTAGAAGAGTGGAAGCAAAAATATTATCAATCCATCACCGATCTTGAAAAACAACAAAATTATGATGAACTTCTACAACGTAGCCTAGGCCGCTTAGCCTTAGCAGCACAAGGCTTAGATCCAGCATTAGACCGACAGCTAAAGTCTCTTCGTAGTGTGTTACGGGGTAAAAGTGACCAAGTAGAGATTGAACAGATTCTGGAGAAAATGGAAAAAGCCATTGCCAGAATGGAAAGTAATAAAAGTAAAGACCGCGCTCAATCAACAGGAAAAATACTGGCTGATTTATTAAGCTCTCTGAAGTTACCTAAAGCTTTCAAATCTGATGCAAAAAAACTATCAAAACAATTCAAAACGACTCCGGACGATGACATTGAACCAATCATGCCTGAGCTTTTATCCTTACTTGATGATTGCTTAAACTCATCTACAAAGTCATCCCCTGGCTTTGGCTTTTCTCTTTTTGGCCGAGGAAAATCTGATGATGATATTGACACAAGCTCGGAAGAGTTAGAAGAAACTGAATTAGAAGATAAAGAGGATTCCTCTTCTTCAGAAGAAATCAGTGAGCATGACATACCAACACATTTGGTATTAATGCAATTACTTGAACGTTTGTCACTGCCTACGGAGTTGAGCAAAAAAGCAACTAAGATTCGTCACCAAATAGAAACCGGTATTAATGAATCACAAATACCTAAAGTAATTAATGATATTGCCGAGATTGTGAGTAGCTTAGGTTCTCAAGCTGTCACAGAGAAACAAGAGTACGAAGAGTTTTTAAAAACACTGACATCTCGTTTAGCTGAACTTGATCAGCATATTCGACAAACAAGTGATGAAGACAATAAAGCATTTAAAGAACGTCATGTAATCAGTAAAGCAGTGGAAGAACAGGTCTCAGGACTGCGTTCTCATGTGGAAGAAGCTGATGACTTAGAACACCTTAAATCAACAGTGAGCGGTCGACTTGATGTACTTAATCAGCACTTTGAAAAATATCGAAAGTCAGATCATGATCGCTTTGAACAATCTCAACTACAGATTAAAGCCCTAAACCAACGCTTACAATCTATGGAACAAGAAAGTACAGAGCTACGAAAATCTGCTGAAGAATCTCGTGAACTAGCACTCAAAGATGCCTTGACTGGAATTTGGAACCGCCAAGCACTGAACGAAGATTTAGAGAAAGAATTCGCACGCTGGCAGCGTTACCAAAAGCCACTCAGTATTGTTGTATGGGATATCGACTTCTTTAAACGCGTTAATGATAATTATGGTCATGCCGCTGGCGATAAAGTATTAAAAACCATTGCCCGTATTTTTATGCAAGCGACACGTGATGCAGACTTTATTGCTCGTTTTGGTGGTGAAGAATTTGTTGGCGTTTTCCCAGAAACTCGCTTGGAAGATGCTCTGAGTCTTGCCAATAAGATCAGAGAAAAGATAGAAACGTCTAAATTCCATTATGAAAATAAACCCGTCCCTATTACGGCCTCAGCTGGACTTGCTACATTCCGCCCAAATGACACGATAGATGAGGTTTTCAAGCGAGCTGATGCTGCACTTTACCGTTCTAAAGAAACGGGACGGAACCGCTGTACTGCCGATACCTAAATCATATAGGGTTGATAGCAATTAGCTATCAACCCTATTTCTAATAGTGTCAGGCTTATTTAGCTGATTCTTTCTGAATCAAGAAGTCCACAGTTTTCAACATTTCTGTCATGCTACCCGCTAAAGGTGCATCAGTTCGATATTGGCCATTTACAATCATTGCTGGCACACCTGTAATTCCTGAATTTTGACTCAACATTAATGCTTTTTTTACTTTTCCAGACACAGACATAGATTTCATCGTCTTCGCAAAAGCTTCACGATCGATATCTTGCTCAGCAACAAAATCAAGCAATTGTTCTTCAGTCTGTAAGCGACGCTTCTCAACATGAATAGCATTAAAAAGAAGAGGATGTAATTTTTCTAAATTTCCTGTCGCCTCAGCTGCGTAAAAAACGCGAGCAAGTTGTAACCAGCTATCACGGAAAATAGCAGGAACATGCGTAAATTTAACATTTTCAGGTAATGTCTCTTTCCACTTTTGTACTTGTGGGTCTAGACGAAAACAGTGTGGGCAGCTATAAGAAAACAACTCAATAACTTCAATTTTATCTTCTGAGTTTGTTGCCAAGCGAGTAGGTGTTGCCTTGTAATGAACGCCATCAATAAAAGCCTCAGGCATCGCCATTGACGATAGGGGTAATAATGACGCACCTAAGAATAATGCTGCTTTAATCATTTTATTCATACTGTTATATCCTTTAATTTAATCTATTCTAATCTTTGTGTTTATAGTGTGCCGTAAGAGTGTAAGCCTGACAAAAACATATTAACGCCCAAGAAGGCAAATAAGGTCACAAATAAGCCAATAACGGCCCACCAGGCCATTGGTCTACCATGCCAGCCTTTCGTCATTCTCATATGCAACCATGCGGCGTAATTTAACCATACAATCAAAGCCCATGTTTCCTTAGGATCCCACGACCAGTAACCACCCCAAGCTTCAGCAGCCCATAGCGCACCTAATATGGTTGCCACAGTGAAAAAGGCAAAGCCCAAGGCTATGGATTTATACATCAAATCATCCATAATACTAAGTTCAGGTAATGCTGTTGCAAATAAGCCTTCTGGTCGACTTTTTCCTAATGATGACTTCATTAAATACGCAACACCGATCATCGCAGCCATAGCAAATGCACCATAACCAACAAAGTTAGCTGGCACATGTATTTTCATCCAATAGCTTTGCAAGGCAGGGACAAGCGGTTGAATCTCATGCGCGCCTTTACCAAAGGTATACCAAAGCTGAAATGCGACAGCAGCACTGATTATCAGTAAAACAAAACCACCTAAGCTGCGTGTTTGATAACGACGTTCATAAAACAAATATAACAATGCCGTAATCACAGCAAAAAGAATAAAGACTTCATATAAGTTACTAACAGGAATATGACCTACATCAGGACTGATAAGGTAAGACTCACGCCAGCGAACCATAAGCCCTATCATACCCATCGTCGTTGCTGACCACGTTAATGCTGAAGCTACTTTTTCAGTAAAGCTTGAACGCATAAACAAGCCTGCAAAATAAGCCACTGTGGCCATGACAAACAAAGCACTCATCCACATAAATGCAGATTGACTCGCTAAAATATAGTTTAAGAAGAAATCTGTTTCACCCAGTGCTAAGTCTTGCCCATATCGCCAGAGCCCCAGAAAACTAAGCAGAGTAACGGCAACAACATGACGACGAAAACCCGACCAGTTCTGACCTAACAAAGCCAAACTCACGGCAGTTAAAACAACAATACCAATTTCATAACTATCAAATACATTTGAATACAGCATTAATAAAACAATCGCTGCAATAGCCATTAATCCCCGCCATGACCACTGTGCCAATGCCGAGTCTTTCTCGTTATACAATGTATATATATTCTTACTCATAAATTATTCTCTATTTTATACACGACTTAAGAACTTTATTATCTCTAAGAGTTCCCTGAAACCTGTTTTAATTGTGTATAGATTTGTTCAAAGAACATATCAAATTCACGTGGGTTTCGATTACTCATCCCTGCTAAGACTATATTAGCGCCATTGCCATTATTTTTCACTATCGCCCAGAATCGACGTTGTGGTAAATAAAATAATAAGAATACGCCAATGGTTAATAAAGCACAGCCTAAGTACACTGTTGATTTCCCTGGTGAGTGTGTTATCTGCAAACCACTCGCTTCAACATGGTCAAAATCAGATAACAAGAAATAAACCGGCGCCCCATAACGGGAAAAACTACCAATCGCATCCACCGAGTCTTGTAAAAATATCAATTGTTGCTCAGTCTCTTCTTCTGATTCAATTTGCTCTAAACCATTGAAATAAATCCTAGCTAACATTTCTCGTAACATGCTGATATAGGCGGTGCCCAAGGTATCCCGTTCAGCCTCAGGTAATGCCGTATCAATGAATGTTGCAACTTCAGTAAAGCCGCCCTTCATAAACATCGCAACAAGGCTTGTTAAAGAATTTTGTAAGCTTTGTTCTAATTCAGCGTCTTTCTGTTCGACTGATGCTAAGGTTTCTAGCATCATTTTATGTGCTATCCCATTAACAAGATCATCATCATATAACCGTTCTAAAAACTGACTAAAGGCGGTTAAACCACCCTCGGAATCAAGAGGTAAGTATAGATAACCAAATTCTTCTGCAGCACTTGAACGTACTCCGCTCAAATAGAAGTCACGACCATTTCGTGGCACAGGTAGCATATAGTTTAAATATTCTTGTGCCTCACCTGTTTTAGAGCGTAGCTTAAACCCGAAACTGGGACCAAAGTTTCGAAGATTATCAGGATCATCTTCTGTTGGATCAGGGTTAATATTGAAGGGACGGAATGACAGCACTTCAAGGCGAGCACTCTCTTCTCCCCAATGCATCTGTCGATTTTCAAACACCTTGGTCTCAAAGGCAAAAGGTGTATGCCCTGCTCCGCTATCTAATGGCCATGCCTCTAATGATAACCCCGTTCCGCCATCACTAAAACTTGATTGGTAGATAGCATAACCTTTATGAATTAAAGGATGATTAACAGAAATTGTGACTTCTCGTGGCTGCTCTAATGCCTCGTCATAGAGCACTAAGTCTGTTTCAAATGACTTTGGTTGCCCAGTAGCATAGTGCTCAATACGAAAATCTTTTACTTCTAATTTAAACGGTAATTCTTGCACCAAATAACCATCACGCATCGCCAAAAATGCAACTTCAGAACTTTTCCCCTCAGGGATATGAATACTGCCTCGAAACGCATTAGACCCGACAGGAAGTCGGCTTATTGCCGGCACTTTATTCGTCGCTAAATCACGCGTTTCAATCTGTATGCGACCTTGCCATTCAGCCAGTTTCAACGGTAAATTACTATCTAACAATCCCCCAACACAAATAATAATGATCGCTAAATGGGTGAAAATATATCCTAAACGATTCATCCCGCCACGCATTGATGAGATAAGCACACTATTTTCTTTAGGTGTTTTTTTAACGCGAAAACCCTGCTCACTTAATTCTGTTGCAAGTGTATTGACGCTTTGTTCAACAGATGAATCAACATTCCATTCCTGACTATGGCTCATTGCTCGCAATGATTTCTCTTGTACATGGGTACGCAAATTCCACATATCTTTGATCATGCTTGGTGTATGACGAATAACACACACCGATGTTGAAATGACTAATAACGTAAGAATAGCCAAGAACCACAAGGAACTATAGACATCATATAAGCCTGCAGATTCAAAAATATCAAACCAGAAAGGACCAAACTTAATTAAATAATCTGTGTAGGGCTGGTTTTGTTGAAGTACAGTGCCAATGATGGATGCAATGGCCAAAGCAAGTAACAGAGTAATTGCCAGATCCATCGAGCCAAGAAAATGAAATATTCTTTGCCCTAACGTGTGGCGAGGGGTAGAGGTGCGACTATCATCAGACATAGAAGAAAAACCAGTTAGAGTTGACACTAGTAAATGCCAAATATAAAAAAAGCCGCATGGTTAGTATGACCATACGGCTTTCAATTCGTATTATTTTTTAATGTAAGCCAGCAACATAACTTGATACTGCTTTCATTTCATCTGCTGTCATTTTGCCAGCGATGTCACGCATCATGTTGTTTGGATCATTATCACGTGTTCCTGCAGCGAACGATTTTAATTGCGCTTCAACGTAAGCAGCATGCTGACCTGATAGTGCAGGCCATTTAGCCGAAGGCACACCCGTACCTGTTGGACCATGGCATGCCATACAAGCAGGAAGGCCAGATTCTTTATTACCCGCACGATACACGGCTTGCCCTGCAGCAACTAAATCTTCAGATGTCGCAGCTGGCGCTGTATTTTGTCCGGTATAATAAGCCGCTAAATCGGCCATATCTTGTTCTGATAAGGTAGCAACCATAGGCGCCATGACTGCATTGTTTCGTACGCCACTTTTAAATTCATTTAGTTGTTTTACTAAATAGGCTTCACCTTGACCTGCTAATTTCGGAAACATATCCGAAGGGCTATTACCATCTGCACCATGACATGCAGCACAAACAGCAGCCTTTCCTTTTCCAGCTGAAGCATCGCCTGCCGCCATAGTTGGAGCAACTGCACCCAAAGCTAAAAACGCCAGTGTTGTTATTAACAATTTTTTCATCGTCATTCCCAAATTGAACATTCAATTAAACAAAACTCCGGATATGCTACTCTTATTACTGTTTTTTTGCACCATGAGTCATTACTAATGTCACAAATTTATCGTCAAGCCCACTACACAATCAGTGCCACTCAACTATCAGAGCTACCTACCGACAGGGGGATTGAGGTTGCATTTGCCGGTCGTTCCAATGCCGGAAAATCAAGTGCGATAAATACAATCACCGATCAAAAATCACTCGCTCGAATCAGTAAAACACCTGGTCGAACCCAGATGATTAACTTTTTTGCGATGGATGATGATCGCGCCTTAGTAGATTTGCCCGGCTACGGCTACGCCAAAGTGCCAGAACAAATGAAAATTCGTTGGCAACAAACCTTAGGGAAATACCTTGAAACGCGACAATCATTACGCGGCTTAATGCTCATGATGGATATTCGCCACCCACTCAAAGAATTCGATATTCAAATGGTTAAATGGGCGAACAATGCGGAGTTAGATGTTCATATATTGCTAACAAAGTCAGATAAACTTAAGCATGGTGCAGCGATGGCATCATTGCATTCTGTGACGAGCAAATTAAAAGAACAAAACCTAACAGCCAGTGTCCAATTATTTTCCTCATTGAAAAGAACGGGCAAAGAGGAAGCCATAGAACAACTTGATCGCTGGTTCATTCCAAATGAAGACCTTTCCGACATAGCTGAAGAAACTGAACTAACAGAATAAAGGAATATCAGATGAAGAAAGCTCCAGTACAAAGTCGTCGCCAATTTCTACAAAAAGCCGCTTTAGGTGGTGCTTTGGCTGGTACAGTCAGCCTGCCAATTTTGGCTAATGCTGACAAACTTGAGTTTCCTGATGATTTACCAGAATGGATGCGGGCACCCGGCGGTGAGTTTGGTAACTATGGACAACCATCAAAACATGAACAAAATGTTATTCGTTGGATCTCCGCCAATCCTGCAGCACCAGGTAATGGTGTTTCGTGGACACCGTTACATGACCTACAAGGCACGATAACTCCCAATGGATTGCATTATGAACGTCATCACAATGGCGTGCCGCAGATTGATCCTGAACAACATGTATTACTTATCGATGGCTTAGTTGATAGCCCCCTAAGCTTCGATGTTAAAAGTCTACTGCGTTACCCAATGGTATCTCGAACATGTTTTATTGAATGTGGTGGCAATAGTAATAGCGGCTGGCGCTCTAATCCAATCCAATCTCAAGCAGGCTATGCACATGGACTTGTATCTAATGCGGAATGGACTGGCATTCCTCTTAAGCTTCTACTTAAAGAAGCAGGTATACAGCCAGCAGCAAAATGGGTGATTGCTGAAGGTGCCGACGCAGCGGCATTAAATATAAGCATTCCCCTAGAAAAATTACTGGATGACGCCTTACTTGCCCTTTACCAAAATGGTGAACGATTAAGACCTGAAAACGGTTATCCAATGCGTTTAGTGCTTCCTGGATGGGAAGGTATTTTGAATGTTAAATGGTTACGTCAATTACGCTTAACAGATGAACCGATTATGTCGCGTGATGAAACATCACAATATACCGAGCTATTACCCGACGGTACTGCTCGTCAGTTTACGTTTATAAACGAAGCCAAATCACTTATTACGTCACCCTCTTTAGGCATGATGCTGCCAGATAATCCCGGTATTTATCAAATTTCAGGGCTTGCATGGTCTGGGCGAGGCAAGATTACACGTGTTGAAATATCTGCTGATGGTGGCGATAGTTGGGTTGATGCAGAATTACAAGGACCTATTCTTGACAAAGCCTTCACACGCTTTAGCCTGCCTTGGCATTGGCAAGGTGAGTACGCCATTCTACAAAGCCGTGCAACCGATGAAACAGGCTATGTGCAGCCCACACGTGACGCTCTAGTTGAAAACCGTGGGAAACATGGTTTTTTCCACTATAACGCTATCGTTAGTTGGGAAATCACAGAAGAAGGAGATATCAATCATGTCTACGGTTTCTAAAGTACTCATCACAACCCTCCTTTTTTCATTATCAAGTTATAGCAATGCTGACACTGACCATCAGCCTCTTGGAAAACCAGCAGAAGCACTCAGCCATCAAGCTCAGTGGAATTTAAGTATTGCTCCAGATGGTAAAGCCCTACCTAAAGGAAAAGGTTTTGCAGCAGAAGGTAAAAAGATCTTTGCCTTACAATGTGCCGCTTGTCATGGCCCAGAAGGTATTGGTGCAAGTGCAGATCCATTAATGGGTGAAGTAGGATCGTTAACAAGTGATTATCCAGAAAAAACGGTGAACAGTTACTGGCCTTATGCCACAACTTTATTTGATTACATTCGTCGTTCAATGCCTATCAATGCACCATTTTCATTAACAGCAGATGAAGTTTATGCACTTAGTGCCTATATATTGTCCCAAGATGCTATAATCCCTGAAGATTTTGAACTCAATGAAAAAACTCTACCTCGGGTAACGATGCCCAATCGTGATGGCTTTACTGCCTTTTACCCAGAGAAATAAACCAATTTAAAGAATTTTAAGGACCCATTTTATGAGCCCTCGCTACGCATGCACGGTAAATCCTAACCCAGATTTATATGACACTCCTGAACTAGGAATGAACAAAGAATCATTAGAACATGATTTTAAAAATTACTACGGCAACCACCTTGCACAAGATAAAGGTTGCGCATCTGGCCACTATTTATACTCATCTCTTGCACTTGCTTTACGTGACCGTCTGTTTGAACGTATGAAGCATACAAAACATACGTATGCAGAAACAAAGTGTAAACAAGCATATTACCTATCAATGGAATTTTTGATGGGTCGCGCTATGGGTAACGCAGCATTAAACCTTGGCTTAGAAGAAACAGCAAAAAAAGCGATGCATGATCTTGGTTTAAACTTTGAAGAGTTAACAGAGCTAGAACACGATGCGGGCCTTGGTAACGGTGGTTTAGGCCGTCTTGCCGCATGTTTTATTGATAGTTGTGCCACATTACAGCTTCCTGTAACAGGTTACGGTATCCGTTATGAATACGGTATGTTCCAACAAAGTATCGATCAAGGTAATCAAGTTGAAATGCCTGACCATTGGTTACGTGATGGAAATCCTTGGGAACTTGAACGCCCAGAATTCACACAGCGCATTAAGTTTGGTGGCCACACTGAATACCATAAAGATAGTAATGGCAAAACGAAAGTACATTGGGTCAATACCAATGATGTTTTAGCCGTACCTTATGACCTACCTATTCCGGGTTACCAAAACGGTACTGTAAACAAACTTCGCTTATGGAAATCAACAGCAACAGATGAATTCAATTTAGAAGACTTCAATGCTGGTTCATACACGGAAGCAGTCGCAGCTAAAAATGAAGCTGAAAATATCAGCATGGTTTTATATCCAAATGACACCAGTGAAAATGGTAAAGAATTACGTTTACGCCAACAGTATTTCTTAGCTTCTTCTAGCCTGCAAGATATCCTTGATTACTGGGTAACAACTCATGGCGAATCGTTTGAAACGTTCTCAGAGAAGAATGTTTTCCAACTTAACGATACACACCCAACAGTAGCAGTAGCTGAACTCATGCGTCTATTAATGGACGAGCACGGCCTAGAGTGGGATGCAGCATGGAAAATCACTACAAACACACTGGCTTACACCAATCACACATTATTACCTGAAGCGTTAGAGCGTTGGTCTGTCAACATGTTTGGTCGTCTACTTCCTCGTGTTTTAGAAATTATTTATGAAATCAATGCTCGCTTCTTAAGCGAAGTAGCGCGTAAATGGCCTGGGGATAAAGATCGTCTTGCTCGCATGTCAATTATCGAGGAAGGTCACACACAAAATGTGCGTATGGCTCACTTAGCGATTGTAGGTAGCTTCTCTGTTAATGGTGTGGCAGCGCTTCATTCAGAGCTACTACAAAAAGGCTTGTTTAACGACTTCTATCAACTGTGGCCAAATAAGTTTAATAATAAAACAAATGGTGTAACACAACGTCGTTGGATGGCTTGGTGTAACCCAGAATTAAAACAACTTTTGTCTGCAACAATTGGTGACAAATGGATTACCGATCTTGGTCAGTTAAACAAATTAGCAGCTCATGCTGAGAAGCCACTGTTCCAACAACAGTGGCATCAAGCAAAAGTAGCTAATAAACAACGTCTAGCAGATCTAGTTAAAGATCGTACTGGTGTGACTTTCGACACGGATGCATTATTTGATATTCAAGTAAAACGTATCCACGAATATAAACGTCAACTGTTAAATGTACTACATGTGATTCACCTTTATGACCGCATTAAACGTGGTGATTCTGAAGGCATAGCAAAACGTGCAGTATTATTCGGTGGTAAAGCCGCACCTGGTTACGCCATGGCAAAAGACATTATCAAACTCATTAATAATGTTGCCGATATCGTAAATAACGATCCTGATATTGGTGGCTTATTAAAAGTTGTCTTTCTGCCGAACTACCAAGTCTCTGCAATGGAAGTTATTTGTCCTGCAGCTGATTTATCAGAGCAAGTATCAACAGCCGGTAAAGAAGCATCAGGTACTGGTAACATGAAGTTCATGATGAATGGCGCGGTCACGATTGGAACATTAGATGGCGCCAATATCGAGATCCGTGAAGAAGTGGGTGATGAAAACTTCTTCTTGTTTGGTTTAGATGAAACTGAAGTTGAACAACAACGTGTTAATTACAATCCAAGAGCGATCATCGCCAAAGATAATGACTTAAAACGTGTTGTTGAATTATTAGAAAGCGGTTACTTTAACCAAAATGAACCCAATCGTTTTGGTAATATAATAAATGCCTTCACAAGTCATAATGATCCTTGGATGACCATTGCTGACTTCCGTAGCTACATTGATGCACAACATCAAGCGGGCTTGGCATATCAAGATCAAAAACGTTGGACAACAATGAGTATTCTAAATACAGCATACAGTGGTAAATTCTCTACTGACCGCACAATGGAAGAATACAATAACGACATCTGGAAACTTGAGAAAATAGCTCCAAAACAAAGCTAAAATAATGGATAACTAACTCAGCAGCAGACAGAAATACACTGCTGCTGAGTTACTCATTTATTTAGATATAAATGACAGGTATAATTAATTATCTTCTTTTGTAGCGATACCAAATCTTTACAAGGAATGCGCCTGTAGCTCAGTTGGATAGAGTACCAGTTTCCGAAACTGGGGGTCACAGGTTCGATTCCTGTCAGGCGCACCATTTCTTCATAGACAAAACACCTCCCCTCCTATGAAAGTGATTCATAGTACTTTCACACTGAAGTCTCCAGTATAGCTACAATCAAAAAGCTATCTACAGATACTATTGCTCCCCCCAACAAAACCAATTAGCTTCCCCCTACTCATTCCCATCCTTCTTTAAGTTCGTACCTTATAAAACTGATTACATGATTTGACACACTGGCTTAAGCAATAAATATATTTCATAAACAGATGTCACTTATGACTGATTTTCTAAAACATATACAGCACCACATGAGTTCTTAATGTTTAATAAAATATCTCTGCTTACCGAGTAAATACCCCACTCACTGATTCACATACATGAGATAAGATTATTATGATAAGGTTGGAGCTAAATGCATTGATAATTATTTGTAAGTGCTCATAGAAAAACCATAGTTATAATTCTATTAAAGTGTCATATATGGTTGTACAGACATCTATTGAAAAGGATCTTAATGGCATTAAATACAAGTCAACTTATACGTGAGCAGGCTCGCCAAATATTTAATTCGGCACCAATATCAGCATTAACACACCTTATTGTTGTTGTTTTCCTTAATCTTTTTAGTAGAGATTTTCTGGATAATAAGCTACTGACCATTTGGTCCATTGTTATCAGCTCACTTGCTATCTCAAGGTTTTTATTATCGTGGTTGTATCAGAAGAAAGAGCCAAAAGATGCTGAGCCTTGGCTTAAACTGTTTACATTTCTTACCCTCCTCGTTGGTATATCATGGGCATGTTTTACCTTATTTTACTTAACTGTAGATGATGTTGTTTTTAGAGTTGTATTTCTTGCTATCTCATGTAGCGTGATAGCCAGTGCGGCTACTATTTTAGCCGCATGGCAACCTGCATATTATGCTAATACAGCTCCCCAGTTTCTCACTCTATTATTTGTTCTAATTTATTCGAATGAGTCGATTAGTTATTTGTTGATGGCTGCCTTGGTCATGTTCTATGTCATGATTTCAACGGTGAACCGCCAAGCTAATCAAACTATACTTCATGGTATCTTTCTACAGCACAAGAATGACGACCTTTTATCTGAATTAAAGGAAGAAATAGACAAACGTGAAGAAATAATTGCAGGTAGGACTGAAGCAATTAATGAAAGTGAAGAACGGCTACGTTTAAGTCAAACATATGGCGGCATAGGTACGTGGGAATATAATTTCATTACCAATCTTAGTGTTTGTTCTGACACCGTTATGCAACAATTAGGTTTTCCTTTAACGCCTAACCGTTCAACTTGGGATGATGTTTTTGATGCCATCCACCTCGATGACCATGCTCATGTCAATAACGTTATTCAATCACATATTAATGATGGCAAAGCGCTTGATTTTGAATACAGAATCATTGATATTGAAGGAAATATGCGTTGGATGCGTACGAAAGGAAAAGCTGAGTTTGATTCAAATAATAACCCCATAAAAATGAGAGGAACGGTACAAGATATAACTCAAAGAAAGAAAATAACATTAGAGTTACAAAAAAGTGAACATGTTCTACGGGTGCTGGCAGAGTATGGTGAAGAAGATGATAAAAATATATTTCAACTCATGGTACAGCAACTTGCTGTTTCACAAGGTACTCGTTATGCATTAATTGCCCAAATTGATCCTAAGAACGTTGATCAAGTTAATACGCTTGCCGTTTGGTCTGGTGATTCCATTATTGCCAACTTCTCTTATAATTTAAAGGGAACGCCATGTCATAATGTCGTGAAACAAGATGCCTGTTTTTACCCCACTGATATTCAACACCTCTTTCCCCAAGATCATTTACTCGTAGATATGCATGCTGAAGGTTACTTAGGCGTTCCACTAAAAGATGACAAGGGCTCTGTATTAGGCATTATTGCCTTGCTCGATGACAAGCCAATGATAGAGAGTTCACAAACGCTAAATCTATTGAGAAGTTTGTCGGTCAGAGCAAGTATTGAATTGGAAAGGATGGCATCTGAGAAAAAACGCCAACTCTCAGCTAGAGTATTTAGTAACACTCATGAAGGAATCACCATTACTGATGTTGATAAAGTTATTGTTGATGTTAATCCTGCTTTTTGCAAGATTACTGGTTATAGCCGTGACGAAGTCATTGGTCAAAACCCTAGTATCTTGAGTTCAGGCAAACAAAGTCCGGAGTTCTACCAAGATATGTGGCAGCAAATCAACAAACAAGGCTACTGGCAAGGTGAAGTATGGAACCGCAAAAAAGGCGGTGAAATCTATGCCGAACTACTCACCATTTCAGTACTAAAAGATGAGCTTGATAATATAGTCAATTATGTCGGTATGTTTAGCGATATTACCAGCAGTAAACGACAACAAGAACAACTGAGTTTGATGGCACATTATGATGTACTAACAGGATTACCTAACCGTGCATTATTTGTTGACCGGTTTACGCAAGCTATTTCTCATAGCAAACGTACTAATCACCAATTGGCAGTGTGCTTTCTTGACTTAGATAACTTCAAACCCGTCAATGATAACTTTGGCCATGAGGTGGGAGACCAATTATTAATAGACGTTGCTAAGCGTATTACAACGAATATTAGGGAAGAAGACACCATATCACGTCAAGGTGGTGATGAATTTGCCCTGCTGCTTAATGACATTGAGTCGTATGATCAATGCGAACAAACGCTACAACGAATACATCATGCACTCGCACAGCCTTATATTATTGATGGTTATCCTCATAAGATAACCGCCTCAAGTGGCCTGACCCTCTACCCAAATGATGATGGTGATATTGATACTCTATTGCGCCATGCAGATCAAGCAATGTATCAAGCCAAGTTAGAAGGCAAACATCGATACCATCTGTTTAACCCTGAGCATGATCAACGCACTATTCAAAAACATCACCAATTGGATGAAATTGAACAAGCTTTGATAAACAATGAGTTTCAACTGTATTACCAACCAAAAGTAAATATGATAACGGGTGAAGTATTTGGTGCTGAAGCACTGATTCGTTGGAGACATCCAGAAAAAGGCCTCATTCCACCACTAAAGTTCTTGCCTGCGGTTGAGGGGACAGAGTTAGAATCCAGAATAGGTAATTGGGTTATTAATGAAGCACTCTCACAACTTGAAGCTTGGCATCAACACGGCATTAGCCTTGAAGTGAGTATCAATATTGCATCGCATCATCTGTTATCAGATTCTTTCTTTTCTGAACTTGATACTGCTTTAGCTAAACACCCAACCGTTTACTCACAATATTTGCAGCTTGAAATATTAGAAAGTTCTGCCTTAGGCGATCTGAATACCATCAGGAATATTATTAAATCCTGTCAAGATAGATTGGGGATTAAGGTAGCCTTAGATGACTTTGGAACAGGCTACTCCTCACTCACACACTTAAGAAACTTGCCTGCTGATACGATTAAAATAGACCAAAGCTTTGTCAGAGACATGTTAGATGACCCTAGTGATTATGCCATTATTGATGGCATAATTGGACTGTCTGATTCATTTAACCGCGAAATCATTGCTGAGGGTGTAGAAGCCACTCGTCATGGTTTAATGCTCTTAATGATGGGGTGTGAACAAGCTCAAGGTTATGGCATTGCTAAACCAATGCCCTGTGATGAGCTCCCACAATGGCTTAAAGGTTACATCCCTAATCAAGAGTGGCAGCAGTTCGCTAATAAACACCACACAATAAATCAAAATAAAGTGGCGTTATTTAGACTGGTTACTGAACACTGGAGAGACCAATTTATAAGTAATATTCAATCCTCACCAGAAGTGATTGAACACTGGCCTATTCTAAATAGCAATAATTGTCCTTGTGGCATATGGATCAAACGAGCACAACAAGATCAGTTATTTGAAGCAGAAGTATTACAACAACTTGACAGAGCTCATGAGGAACTACACCACATTGCCCAAGAATTACATCTGCAATATCAAGATGGTAATGTAGATACTGCTCGCGAAGGCTTGGTTAGACTTCAAACGGCTTTTGACAATATGAATGCTACTATGGACAAATCAGGGTTTGAATACCATATCTAGCAGATCCCGCTTGTATGCCTAAGTGGCCGAGAATATATACCATAGAGTATCAGGTTCTTATTTCTAATATTTTCCCACCTTCAATATTCATTGTTCTCAAATAAACACACTGACGATAGGGTGATGACAAACATACTCCTCGAGCACTTCCTCTAAGCAGTTGAGCTGCTGCTAGCTAGGGAAATGATAGCCTCTAAACGATGTTCGATTCCAAACTAAAACCACTTTGCTGTAAACTATACAACTACATGTCATAAAAGGGGTGTCTCATGACTATAAACCCTTCAAAAATGCTCACTACCCTTCAGATGCACCACCTGTTACTCATATGCCTCCTCACGCTTAGTAGCACACTCTCAGCTCGTGAACATCATTGGCAAGAGCCTAGTTACATTCAAAATAGCTTTATTGAAATCGCACTCAATAGTGAATATTCACCAGAAATAAGTCCAGTTCGTAAGTGGACACAAACTATTTATTATTCCATTGTCCACCGAGCGGCTGATATCGATCTTCATCAGAAAATCACTGAGTCACACCTTGCTCACCTTGCAAATATTACTGGCGTGGAAATACGTCCGGCATCACAAAAAAACAAAGCAAACTTAACGATAATTTTCTCAACAGAGAAACTTATTGACCAAGAATTAAAACAAGATTTTCTACTACAGAATCAACAGCAGATCACCGAGTTATCTAATAATAGTGTTTGCTTGGCTCATTTTTCAACTTACCCTGACAGTAGCATTAAACAAGCAATTGTTATTATCCCTGTCGATAGAGCTAGGGCTCATGCAAAATTATTATCATGTGTTGTAGAAGAGTTAACTCAGATTATGGGGCTACCCAATGACTCCGACACGGTATTCCCATCAATATTTAATGATAAGTCACATGATGATTATCTGTCTGGGCTAGATTTTCTACTTTTAAAACTGCTTTACCATCCAGACATAAAGGTCGGCAGCAACACCAAGAAAATCAGTCATCGGTTAACACATATCATTAATGAAAAGGACTTCAAAGAACTCATCTCTAAGGCAGAATTCTTAGTTCATCAGCAAGGCTTATATCGCTTACTTAATTGAAATAACTAATATGTTGGTCGAGCTTCTATATGTCTATCAGCAATATCATTGCCGACCAAACCTAAGAGTAGACATCATATAAATGAAGGGCAAAGCTAATAACCCAAAACATCAGGCAAAAAAAAGGCCCTAATAAAGGGCCTTTTCATAAAGCTACTTGAAGTAAGTCTTAACGATTTACAACAAAATCAACACGACGGTTTGCCGCTTGACCTGCTTCTGTGTCGTTGTTTGCTACTGGGCTTGACTCACCCATACCTACAGGAACTAAGCTGCTTTCTTTAACACCTTGAGACACTAAGTAAGCAACAACTGCCTCAGCACGTGCTTGTGATAATGTCATGTTATACGCATCTGAACCACGGCTATCAGTATGGCCTTCAACTCGCACATCAATCACAGCATCAGTTTTCTTAAGAAGTGTTACCGCTTGCTCTAAAATATTTTTAGCATCTGTTGTTAATATTGCTTTATTCGTTGCAAAATTAACACCTGTAAGAGATAGAAGTTTTTCACCAGGAAGAGGACAACCATCTGGATCAACAATTGTACCTAGTGGAGTACTTGGGCACATGTCTTGGTAATCAGCAACGCCATCTTTATCGCTATCTAATGGGCAACCAACACGATCAACTTTTACACCAGCCGGTGTATCAGCACACATATCAATGCCATCAAAAACACCATCGTTATCGGTATCGAATGCACAACCTTGCGCATCTAGTAATGCGCCAGCAGGTGGCACTTCTGCACATACAGCTACTTCAGGCATCGGCTCTGCAGCAACAGCATCGTCAGTAGGACATATAAGCAATGCGAACATTGCACCAGCAGCAGCAGCACCAATAACGGCACCATTGTCATCACCGTCGTTATCACTAGCGGCACCAACAATAGCACCAGCTGCTAAACCACCAGCAATCGCACAAAATAAGTTGGTATTATCAACTTGTTTATTGGGACCGGCACAACCCGCTAATAGGCTTGCAGCAAGTACTAACGCTGATAATTTAATTGATATTTTCATTCTTTTTCCCTTGAAATCTAATGAGATAAGAGTTCCCTACCTCAAATTTACAGACCCTCATAACGCAGAGCCCCATTTATTCTGTTGCCATATAATAATAGTATTTACATGACATGTCTAATATGAGCAGTCACTTAAGTCGCTACCATGATTTTATTTGACCTGATTCATCCTCATCTGGCTGGATTGTTAAGCCTTCAATCCCCTCACCAATCGTTTCACCTTCTTTAGGTCCAAGTTTAATCATTAAACGGACTTCATTCTCAGAATCAGCATTTTTCAAGGCATCTTCATACGTAATTTCATCTGCCATATATAAGTCATAAATAGCTTGATCAAATGTTTGCATGCCTTGCTCTCTAGATCGCTTCATGATTTCTTTGATTTCAGGAATATCACCTTTTTCAATTAAATCTGCAATCAGGGGAGTATTAATTAATATTTCAACGGCAACACAACGTCCAGATCCATCTTTCTTCGGAATCAGTCGCTGAGAAACAACTGCTTTCAAGTTTAATGACAAATCTAAGAATAATTGTTTATGACGTTCTTCAGGGAAAAAGTTAATAATTCTATCCATCGCTTGGTTTGAATTATTCGCATGTAAGGTTGATAAACACAGGTGACCAGTTTCAGCAAAAGTAATACCATAATCCATGGTATCTCTCGCTCTAATTTCACCAATCATGATGACATCAGGTGCTTGTCTTAATGAATTTTTCAACGCCACACCATAGGATTCAGTATCCACCCCAACTTCTCGTTGTGTGACAACACAGCCTCCATGTTTATGATCAAACTCAATCGGATCTTCAATGGTTAATATATGGCCTGTACTATTCTGATTTCGATACCCCACCATCGCAGCCAAGGTTGTCGACTTACCTGATCCAGTTGCACCCACGAAGATAATCATTCCTCGTTTTGTCATCGCTAATTCTTTAACAATCTCAGGTACATGCAGCTCTTCTATTGTTGGGATTTCATCTTTTATCCGACGTAATACCATCGCAATTTTATTTCGTTGATACAGCGCACTTGCACGGAAGCGTCCCGCACCTGCCGAACTAATTGAATAATTACATTCTTTGTCGCGTTCAAATTCTTTTTTCTGAGCATCACTCATCGTACTTATCACTAAGTCACGTGCGTCGTCATCAGATAATATATCCTGAGACAGTGTCGCTAAACGACCATTTACTTTTAAACTTGCCGGTCTACCAGCGGTGATGAAAATATCAGATGCATCATGCTTCACCGCTGCTTTTAAAATCGTTACAATATCCATCGTCACTCTCCTACTGGAACAGGTTTTTCTCAATCGCACGTGGTTGTGCTTCTGTTTTTGTTACTTTTTGGCGGCGTACTAAATCTTGCATACATTGATCTAATGTTTGCATACCAACAGCCCCCCCCGTTTGAATAGCAGAATACATTTGCGGTACTTTGCCTTCTCGAATTAAGTTTCTAATAGCAGGCGTACCAATCATGATTTCATGAGCGGCAATACGTCCCCCACCGACCTTCTTCATCAATGTTTGAGAAATGACTGCACGTAGTGACTCCGACAACATCGATCTCACCATGTCTTTTTCAGCGGCAGGAAATACATCAATGATACGGTCAATTGTTTTTGCAGCAGATGAGGTATGCAAAGTACCAAATACTAAATGTCCTGTTTCAGCGGCGGTCAATGCAAGTCGAATCGTTTCTAGATCACGTAACTCACCCACAAGAATAATATCAGGATCTTGGCGTAACGCCGATCGTAGTGCTTCACTAAACCCTAATGTATCTCGATGAACTTCGCGCTGATTCACCAAACACTTTTTACTTTTATGAACAAACTCGATTGGATCTTCAATTGTTAAGATATGTTCATTATCTTTATTGTTTTTATAATCAACCATTGCCGCTAATGTTGTCGACTTACCAGAGCCTGTTGGCCCTGTAACCAAAACAATACCTTTTGGATTATCAGAAATCTCTTTAAAAATCTCTGGCGCACCTAGCTGTTCTAAACTCAACACTTCTGATGGGATTGTTCTAAATACAGCACCACAACCACGGTTCTGGTTAAAAGCATTAACACGGAAGCGGGCCAAACCAGGTATCTCAAATGAAAAATCTGTTTCTAAAAATTCTTCAAAATCTTTACGCTGCTTATCATTCATAATGTCGTATACCATTGCGTACACTTCTTTATGATCCATTAATGGCAAATTGATCCGTTTGATATCACCATCAACTCGAATCATTGGCGGTTCTCCGGCTGAAATATGCAAATCAGATGCTTTATTTTTTGCACTAAAGGTCAGCAATTCAGTAATATCCATTCCGTTCCCTAATTATTTATAAGTGATGTAACTTATCTTCCTTTAAGGAAGTACATACCGTAAAGGTAGCGCGCTCACCACAGGCTTGCAAGATGACAAAGATAAAAACTCAACTTAATACACTCTTAGATGCTATCAAAAGCACGACAAACAAAGCGCAAATACAACAACAAGCCGTACAGTTACTTGCTGTTAGCAAAACATGGCCTGCTGACGACTTGCGAAATGCGGCTAATGCTGGTCAACATCGTTTTGGCGAAAACTATCTACAAGAAGCGCTGATCAAAATTGCTGCGCTCGCTGATTTAGATCTTGAATGGCATTTCATCGGCCCAATTCAATCTAATAAAACAAGAGATATTGCAACCCACTTTGATTGGGTTCAAAGTATTGACCGCTTAAAAATAGCGCGACGTTTATCAGAACAGCGTCCGACTGAACTTGCGCCATTGAACATCTGCATACAAGTTAATATTGATGATGAAGCCAGTAAGTCCGGCGTTAAATCAGACGAAGTTTTAGCCTTTGCAGAACAACTGGTGCCATTCAAAAATATTCACCTCCGTGGTTTGATGATTATTCCCCAAAAAACAGAGAACCTTCAACAACAACAAGACTCATTTAAAAAAGCCCATCGCTTATTTTCCCAACTTGCAGCCATATATCCTACTGTCGATACGCTATCAATGGGAATGTCTAACGATATGGACCTTGCTATAGCACAAGGAAGTACCATGGTACGTATTGGTACAGCACTTTTTGGCCAGAGGCATACCCCAGAAAGCAAATAACACGTAGACTATTACTTACACAAACTCGCTCTAAACGGAACCTGATTATGAAAGACTGTAAAATCACATTTATCGGTGGTGGCAATATGGCTCGAAGCCTTATAGGAGGCTTAGTCTCAGATGGTTTTGACCCACAACATATTAATGTCTCAGATCCTGAGCAATTATGTTTACAAGCACTTTCTGATAAATACCCTGTTAATACTTTCACTAGCAATATCAAAGCGGCACAAGACTGCAATGTCTTAATTCTTGCCGTAAAACCACAGCAACTGCAATCAGTCGTCAAACAACTCGCCCCAGAATGGCGTACAGAAACACTGTTAATCTCGATTGCAGCAGGTATTCGACTGGATGATATTGCGAGATGGTTAGAGCAAGATGATGCTGCCATTGTTCGCGCAATGCCTAATACACCATCACTTGTTCAAGCAGGTGCAACAGCATTGTGTGCCAATAAGCTTGTGTCGACACCACAACATGAATTAGCAGAGTCCATTTTACGTTCTGTTGGCGTCGCTTTATGGGTTAAAAATGAAGAACAAATGGATGCTGTTACCGCGTTATCTGGAAGTGGCCCTGCATACTTCTTCCTTGTTATGGAAGCGATGGAATTTGCAGCGGCAGAAATGGGGCTAGATGCTGAAACTGCTCGCCTGCTTTGTTTACAAACAGCATTTGGTGCAGCAAAAATGGCATTAGAAAGTGAAGACAGCACGGCCACATTACGAGAACGAGTGACATCTCCCGGCGGTACAACAGAACGAGCACTGCATGAATTAGAAGATGGTGGCGTTCGTGGCTTGTTTGAAAACGCATTGGTTGCTGCCGCCCTTCGCTCACGTGAGCTTGCCAACCAACTTGGCGAAGATGATGCCTAGCACTTACTTCAGTAGTCCGCTAATCTTCCTAATAGATACCTTATTTGGTCTCTATATGGGGATTGTTGCACTTCGTCTCATCATGCAATGGGCACAGTGGGAATATCATAACCAATTAGTACAATTAATTATTAAAGCGACACAAGTTCCCGTTAAATTTCTTCGTCAATTTATCCCTTCATGGGGACGATGGGATAGCGCAACAATCGTTCTATTACTTTCTCTAGCGCTTATTAAAGTATTACTCATCACGTCACTTCAAATTGGACTGATTCACCCCATACTTCTCCTAAAATTAATGCTTGCAGATATTTTTTCTCTGTTTATTACGCTTTATTCTGCCAGTATTATCATTCAAGTTATTTTAAGTTGGGTAGCCCCACATACACAGAGTAATCCACTCACACCGCTGCTTAGCCGTATGAATAACCCTCTATTACGCCCCGTTCGCCAACGGCTACCGGATATGGGTGGCCTCGACCTATCACCTTTGCTTGTATTACTCGCATTACAAGTATTATCGATGTTGGTCTTACCACTACTTGCTGCCCATTTATAAATTAACTATTTATCACCGCTTTAGCTACCGCTATAATGATGCGCTAATAAACTAGGATTACTCGCACTATGCCGGAAATAATACCAACCGATTCAGTCGGTTTGGTGACACCAACAACATTGCATATTGATACGCCAATCACCTTAGAGTGTAGCCGTATTTTGCCGAGTTACGACCTCGTCTATGAGACCTATGGCAAACTTAATTCAACGGCATCAAATGCGATTCTAATTTGTCATGCCTTATCAGGTGATCACCATGCTGCGGGCTTCCATAGTATGGAAGATAAAAAACCTGGTTGGTGGGACTCCGCCATTGGTCCTGGCAAAGCAATTGATACCAACATTTTTTATGTTGTCAGCGTGAATAATATTGGTGGCTGCAAGGGCTCTACCGGTCCAACAAGCATCAATCCAGAAACAAATAAATCATATGGTCCAGACTTTCCCTTTGTGACAGTTTCAGACTGGGTTACTAGTCAGGCTGTATTAGCTGACAGCCTTAATATTGAGCAATGGGCTGCTGTAATCGGCGGCAGTTTAGGTGCAATGCAAGCCATGCAATGGGCCATTAGCCTGCCAGAACGGTTACGCCATGTATTAATTATTGCATCAGCACCAAAATTATCTGCACAAAACATTGCCTTCAATGAAGTCGCCCGAACAGCAATTATGTCTGATCCTGATTTTCATGAAGGTCATTATGCTGAACACAATACATTACCTCGCCAAGGTTTAGGCCTAGCACGTATGCTGGGCCATATTACCTATCTTTCTGATGAAGCGATGGGGGAGAAATTTGGCCGTGAACTTCGCAATGATACGATTCATTATGACTATGACGTTGAGTTTCAAATTGAAAGTTATTTACGCTATCAAAGTAGTAATTTTGTAGAACGGTTTGATGCTAATACCTATTTATTAATGACGAAAGCATTAGATTACTATGATCCGGCTAAAGAATTTAATGATGATTTAGCTGCAACACTTGCCAATATTCAAGCTAAAAGCTTAGTTATTTCCTTTACCAGCGACTGGCGTTTTTCACCTGCTCGTTCACAGGAAATTGTTGATGCTCTACTCAGTGCTGGTAAACAGGTCACCTATGCAGAAATTGAAGCTCACCAAGGGCACGATGCTTTCCTTATGCCTATCCCTCGCTATATCGATATCGTAACAACCTATATGCAACAAGTTGCTAAAGAATGTGAGGACCTATGAGCTTACGTGTAGATCTACAAATTATTAGTGATTGGATCCCCGATGGCGCGCGAGTCCTCGATTTAGGCTGTGACAATGGCACCCTCTTAAAACACCTTCAGCAACGCGGTGTAACTGGCTATGGCTTAGAAATAGATAATAGTAAATTTGCAGACTGTATTGCGGCAGGCGTGAATGTCATCCAAGCTGATCTTGATCAAGGTTTGCCACAGTTTGCCGATCAGAGCTTTGATTTTGTTATTTTGTCTCAAACATTACAAGCCATTAAACGACCAGACTTCCTGTTAGAAGAGATTGCTCGAGTGGGCAGACAAGCGATTATTGCGTTCCCTAATTTTGGTCATTGGAAATGCAGATTGCAACTCACATTAGGTGGGTATATGCCTCGTTCACGCACCTTGCCTCATGCATGGTTTAACACACCTAATATTCACCTTTGTACAGTCAATGATTTTGATCAATTATGTGCAGATAAGGACATTCAGGTTTTGAGTCGCAGTATTGTTAATCATGAACATAAAGACACCTTAGGCACACGTATACTACCTAACTTATTTGGGCAAATAGCCCTTTACCAAATAAAGAATAACCAATCATGAAAGCATACCAACAAGACTTCATTGAATTCGCATTAGAAACAGGTGTTTTACGCTTTGGCTCTTTCACCCTAAAGTCAGGAAGAGTAAGTCCCTACTTCTTTAATAGCGGCTTATTTAATACTGGTGCCTCACTTGCAAAGCTAGGTCGTTTCTACGCTCAAGCAATCAGCGAATCTGAGCTTAATTATGATGTACTGTTTGGTCCTGCATATAAGGGTATTCCTTTGGCATCAACAACTGTTGTTGCACTTGCTGATCATCATCAACGTGATGTGCCTTATGTATTTAACCGAAAGGAAAAGAAAGACCACGGTGAAGGCGGACAGTTAGTAGGCGCGCAGCTCGATGGTAGCGTACTTATTATTGATGATGTTATCTCTGCCGGCACGTCAGTACGTGAGTCTGTCACGATTATTAAAGCTGAAAATGCGGCACCTGCCGGTGTAATCATTGCACTTGATCGTCAAGAGCGTGGCCAAGATAGTCGATCTGCAATTCAAGAAGTTGAAGCAGAACACAAGATCCCAGTCGTCAGTATTATTTGTTTAAATGATTTATTAAGTTATCTACAAAATAATGCTGAGCTTGCTGAGCATCTACCTGCTGTAGAAGCTTATCGTCAACAATATGGGGTTGAAAGCTAACGTTAAAGCTTAGCTAAAGCTCACCCAAATCAGCTTGGCAGAAATAAGTAAGGTCACCACTTCAAATGCACGCTTAATCCAACGGCTTCCGTGTTTTATCGCAAGGTGAGATCCAAGATACCCTCCGATCAATGAGCCTAATAATAAGGCTGGCAACCAAATCCAGTGAATGTCACTGAGCATTCCAAGCGTAATTGCGCCTGCACCATTCCAGAACAACCCTACAAGAATAAGCGTGTAGGCCACTGCTCGTTGATAATCCATTCCAAACCATGCGACTAACCACAGCGTCACAAACAGTCCTGTACCAGATGTCAGCGACCCATTTAAAACACCTAATAGAAATAAAACTCCGCTTCCATAAAGATAACCAGAGCTATTTCTATTTTTGGGAGAGTAGTTTTGTCCTAGTGTTGGTTTAAATATAGAGTAGAGCCCTAAACAGCCTGTTAATACGCCCAATGCTAAAATTGCAGTATCATCAGGCACAAATATAATTAAGTGTCCGCCTAATACAACACCGGGAACGCCTGCTAGAATCATGATTAATATAAACCGTCGATCTAGATGACTTGTCGAGCTGTATCGTAATATAGCGCCTAGACCTAAGGCGACGCTGGCTACTTTATGCGTCGCAAGTGCAATAGAAAAACTAAGCCCTAAGAAAATAAGCACCGGAAATTGAAGTAGTCCCGCACCACCACCACTAAGCGCCGAGAAAGTATTTGCAACTAATGACACTAAAAAAAGGACTAAATGCTCAATGGGGTTCACCTTTTCTCTCACTCCTTATAGAATGGTCTCTATGACGACGATTAAATTATTACTATTAAGCGCGCTATTTCTGAATAGCTTGCCTCTCTATGCGGGGAAAATATATCGCTTTATAGATGATAATGGCGTGTCAACACTCAGTAGAAGTTTACCACCTTATGCAGCCCAAAAAGGCTATGACATTCTTGATGATACGACTCTACGCCTAATCGAGCGCGTTTACACTCGTGATGAATTAATTAAAATCCAACAGCGCCAAGCCCTTATTGATGAAGAAAAAAACAAAGTCGAACAACAAAAACAGGCCGCTAAGCAACGTCGACTAGAACAGCGTGTTAATGACCGCAACCTTCTTGCCCGCTATCCCACAACTCAAGTTCTAACTAAATCACGTAATGACGACATTACATACAGAGACAGCCAAATAGATGATGTCAAAGAACAACTAAAAAACAATAAGTTGAAACTAACGAACTTACAACAAAAAGCAGCTGAGCAAGAAATGAGTGGTGAAGAAGTGACCGTGAATTTAACAAAACGTTTATCTGCAACACAAAAAGAAATCAATAACAATAAACGCTACATCAGCCGAGCAACAGAAGAAAAGAACGAAACATCACAACAATATGAAAATGATCTAAAACGCTTAAAATATCTCTTAAGTATTACGTCGCAAAAACCTAAACGTTAAACAAGTCCGTCAAGAACGGTTAAGAACTGCTGATTTTCTTCTTGAGTACCAATACTAATTCTCAAAAACTGATTAATTCTTTCGTGTTTAAAGTGACGTACTATCACGCCTTTTTCTCGCAAGCCTAACGCTAAGTGTCCAGCATCATGATCCGGGTGTGTTGCAAAAATAAAGTTTGCTGCCGAGGGCAACACATCAAAGCCTAGCTCAATCAGTTCCGTGGTAAGCCATTCTCTACTACGTATTACCTTCTGACACGTTTGCTCAAAATAATCTTGGTCATTGAATGATTCAAGCCCAGCACTAATAGACAAACTGTCAATAGGGTAAGAGTTAAAACTGTCTTTGACTCGAATTAGGGCTTCAATTAAATCAGGATGACCAATTGCAAAGCCTATTCTTAAACCGGCAAGTGAACGGGATTTTGATAAAGTTTGCGTTACCAATAAGTTGGGGTAGCTACTCACTAATGAAATAGCACTTTCCCCACCAAAATCAATATAAGCTTCATCTACCACTACTACTGACTCAGCATTTCGTTTCAGTAACTGCTCAATATCATCTAAAGGTAACAAACAGCCCGTTGGTGCATTTGGATTAGGAAGAATTATGCCAGCATTTTTTGTCGGATAATCTTGTAGATTAATTGCAAAATTATCATCTAGAGGAACAACCTGAGATTCAATCTGATACAACTTGCAATAAACAGGGTAAAAACTATAGGTAATATCAGGAAACAATAACGGTGCATCATGCTGAAATAAGGCATGAAATATATGTGCTAACACCTCATCAGAACCGTTGCCAACAAAGACTTGTTGCATATCAACATCGTGATAATCAGCAATCGCTTGTTTAAGTTGCGTTGCATTTGGATCAGGATACAAACGTAGCTGATCACTCACCCCTAATCGAATAGCCTCTAATACTTTTGGTGATGGCCCATAAGGGTTCTCATTGGTATTTAACTTAACAAGATTGGCAAGCTTGGGTTGTTCCCCTGGTACATAAGGGTCCAAATCATGGACTATTGGACTCCAAAATTGGCTCATATCAGTCTTTTAATCGATATTCAGCTGAACGTGCATGTGCCGTTAAACTTTCGCCTCTAGCGAGCACTGAGGCAATCTGACCTAAGCTTTGAGCGCCCTGCTCTGATACTTGAATCAAACTAGAACGTTTTTGGAAGTCATAAACACCCAATGGTGAACTAAAGCGAGCGGTCCGAGAAGTGGGTAATACGTGATTTGGTCCTGCACAATAATCACCTAAGGCTTCAGCAGTATAACGTCCCATAAAGATCGCGCCTGCATGACGTATTTTCTTAGACATTTCCATTGGATCTTCAACAGATAATTCTAAATGTTCCGGTGCAATGAAGTTACAAACCTCAACAGCCTCATCCAAGTCTTTCACTAAGATTAAAGCCCCACGATCATTCAAAGAGGTGGAGATAATGTCTTGTCGTTCCATTGTTGGCAATAAACGTGCTATCGCATCATTTACTTGCTGTAAGAAGTCAGCATCATCCGAAATCAAAATTGATTGAGCATCTTCATCATGTTCAGCTTGTGAGAACAAATCCATTGCGATCCACTCCGGATCAGTTTTGCCATCACAAATAACTAAAATCTCAGAAGGACCCGCGATCATATCGATACCAACAGTTCCAAAGACCATGCCTTTTGCCGTGGCGACATAAATATTACCTGGACCAACAATCTTATCGACCTGAGGAATCGATTCAGTTCCATATGCCAGTGCAGCTACGGCTTGTGCGCCTCCAATTGTAAAGATGCGATCAACACCTGCAATTGCAGCAGCAGCTAATACTAAGTTATTCACCACACCGTCAGGCGTAGGTACAACCATAATTAGCTCTTTAACACCTGCTACTTTTGCTGGAATAGCGTTCATTAATACTGATGAAGGATAAGCCGCTTTACCACCTGGTACATATAATCCAGCACGATCTAGTGCTGTAATCTGTTGACCTAAGACAGTGCCGTCAGCTTCCGTATATGTCCACGAATCTTGCTTTTGATGTTCATGATAACTTCGGACACGTGAAGCCGCGGCTTCAAGTGCTTTACGTTGCTCTTGAGGAATAAGTTCCAATGCCTCTTGAGCTCGTGATAATGGAATCTCTAACTCGGCCATTGTCGTGACATCTAAACGATCAAAACGACAGCTATAATCAATAACAGCGTTATCACCATTCGCCTTAACATCAGCTAAAATCTGTTTTACCGTATCTGAAACAGCGGTATCTGATACTGACTCCCATGCAAGCAACGCATCTAAGCGCTGTTGAAAGTCACTATCACTACTGCTTAACTGCTTAATATTAATCATTCTGTTGCTCTTTAACGGCTGCTCTAATCTGGCTAATAAATTCTTGGATCCGTGAATGCTTCATTTTCATTGATGCTTTATTAACGACTAAACGTGAACTAATTTCTGCAATATGTTCCATTGGTACAAGTCCATTAGCACGTAAAGTATTACCCGTATCCACAACATCAACGATGCGATCCGCTAAACCCACTAATGGCGCTAACTCCATTGAGCCATATAGTTTAATAATATCGACCTGCTGACCTTGCTGAGCATAGAAACGACGAGTACTTTCAACAAACTTAGTCGCGACTTTTAATCGGCCTTTAATAGGCGCTTCATTGACTCGACCTGCTGTCATTAATTTACAACATGCAATTCTTAAATCAACAGGCTCATAAAGATCTGCTTCAGGATGCTCAAGTAAAACATCTTTACCAGCAACACCAATATCGGCACCACCAAACTCAACATAACTAGGTACATCAGAGGCACGGACAATAATTAACCGTACATCAGGTTGATTGGTATCTAAAATCAGCTTTCGGCTTGTTTCTGGATCATCAATGGGTTCAATACCTGCTGCTTTTAACAGCGGTAAAGTCTCTTTAAAAATTCGTCCTTTGGACAAAGCCAAAGTTAACATATTAGGCATTTTATCCCCTTACAGAACCGGGGACTCGACGAATTTTCGCCCCCAATTGTTGTAGTTTTTCTTCAATACATTCGTAACCACGATCAATGTGATAAATACGCTCGACCAGCGTGTCACCTTCAGCAACTAAAGCCGCTAAGACTAATGCAGCTGATGCTCGCAAGTCTGTTGCCATTACTGGTGCAGACGTTAATGTTGTTACACCATTACATACGACGGTATTGCTCTCGATTTGTAACTCAGCTCCCATACGCTGCAACTCTTGCACATGCATAAAACGATTTTCAAACACGGTTTCAACAACCGTTGCCTGTCCTTCAGCTACACTATTTAACGCAGTAAACTGAGCTTGCATATCTGTTGGAAAAGCCGGGTAAGGCGCAGTTCTAATGCTTACTGCTTTAGCCTGTTTTCCATGCATATCAAGTGAAATCCAGTCCTCACCTATTTCGATATCAGCACCAGCTTCTTCCAGCTTTAACAATACGGCTTCTAATTGATTCGCATCAGTATCTTTTAATTTTACTTTACCGCGTGTTATTGCAGCTGCAACAAGGTATGTTCCAGTTTCAATTCGATCTGGCAAAATATCGTGTTTCGCACCTTGTAGTGACTTAACACCTTCAATCTGAAGCGTTGCGGTACCTATACCACTAATTTTAGCCCCCATACCATTCAGGTAATTAGCTAAATCAACAACTTCAGGTTCACGTGCAGCATTCTCAAGGATTGTTGTACCTTCTGCTAGCGTTGCTGCCATCAATAGGTTTTCTGTACCTGTCACAGTTACTTGATCAAAGAAAATGTGCGCGCCTTTTAAGCCACCACCATCTGTTGCTCTTATATAGCCATTCTCTACTTTTATTTCAGCGCCCATTTGCTCTAAGCCACGAATATGTAGATCAACAGGGCGAGAACCAATCGCACACCCACCTGGTAGAGAAACATCTGCTTTACCAAATTTAGCAAGCAAAGGTCCTAGCACCAAAATAGATGCACGCATTGTTTTCACTAAGTCATAAGGCGCTTCTGTTTCGGTCAATGTTGATGCATCAATGACAACACCAGAACGCTCATCAATCGTAAGCGACACACCCATTCGACCTAACAGTTCAAGCGTAGTTGTAATATCGTGCAAATGCGGCACATTACCAATACTCACTGGAGAATCAGCAAGCAATGCGCCCATTAGAATAGGTAATGCAGCATTCTTGGCACCAGAAATACGGATTTCCCCATCAAGAGGGCCGCCACCAGTGATAATTAATTTATCCATGCAATCTCAAATTTTGTTTGCGGCCGAGCTTATCGCGGCGCAGAAGTTTTTAAAGACAGTGCGTGTAACGCACCTTCAAAGCTGTCACCCAGTGTGGCATACACCATCTTATGCTGAGCGATTAAAGGTTTTCCTGCAAATGAAGGGCTTTCAACAATCGCATCAAAATGCTGACCATCATCCCCTAACACTTCCACCGTCGCATCAGGCATGCCTGCTTCAATTAGCTTCTTAATTGTTACTGCTTCCATCTATATTCTCATTTATAACTTATTGTACTGGTAAAAGTTCATCTAAACCGCTCGCATCAGCAATTGCTAGCATTTGAGCCGGAATATTATGAAAAACAATCTTCTTATTTTTACGCTTTGCAAACCGAATCCAATGTACCAATAAGGCAAGGCCAGCACTATCACTACGGTTGACCTCAGCCAGATCAATATCTAAGTCAACAATAGGTTCAAATAAGATCTCTGATTGTTTTAAAACCTGATTCACGGTTGAAAAACTAAGTTCACCGCTTAATCGAATTATATTTGTTGCAGAGTCAAAGGTTAATTCATTCACAACTATACCTTTACTTTTACTTTTTCATTCCGGGCAGACAGTCTCTTAATGAGCTTATCCATACCTTTATTACGAATTTCAGTAGCAAACGTAGAACGATAAGTTGTTACTAAACTAATACCATCAATTTTGACATCATAAACCTTCCATGCATTCTCTTTATTCAAATACATAGACAGAGCCATTGGGATTGAAGGGCCACCTGATTGCAATATCTCCATTTTCACCTTAACTTTCTTTTTCTTTAGGTCATCATGGAATGGTAAAAAGCGTATTTCTTCATCGGTATATTCCAACATTGCAGTCGAATATGTCCGTACTAATAATAAACGAAACTCTTCAGTAAAACGTTCACGTTGTTCAGTATTAGCTTTGCGCCAGTTCTTTCCTAAAGCCAATTTCGACATTTTATTAAAATCAAAATTTGGCATTAAAATATCTTGTACCAAACCATATATAAGACTTGGGTCTTCAGCTAATTGCTCTTCATTGTCTTTCAATGCCAGCAGCATTTCTTCAGTTGCCGTTTTAACTAATGCTTGAGGTTCTTCTACATCTACCACTTCGTCATCAGCATGCACCATTGGCACAAATGATAAAAATAGTGCTGAAATAGCAAAAAGTAATGTTGGCATAAAGCCTATTTCTTTTGTCATTATTCGTCACCTTCAGCTTTACTAAATAGGAATTGCCCAATAACCTGCTCTAAGACTAATGCAGGTTGTGTTAAATCTATGACATCGCCATCTTGGAAAAATTCATCTTCAGCGCCCGCTTCAAGGCCAATATACTGTTCACCCAATAATCCAGCAGTGTAAATACTCGCTGCAGTATCATTAGGAATCATATCAAAGCTACTATATAAGCTTAATGTGACTACCGCATTGTATGTTTCAGAGCTAAGACTAATATCAGATACTCGCCCAACACGTACACCCGCCATCGTCACTGGTGATCTTACTTTTAAGCCACCAATATTTTCAAACTCAGCAGTAACTTGATAGCCTGCTTCATCATTAAACTCGGCAAAATTACTCACTTTCATTGCTAAAACGAATAAAGCTGCGATACCCGCGGCAACAAACATTCCAACTGTAATTTCAGTACTTTTACTTTGCATCATTTACCCTTCTCCAAACATCAGCGCGGTTAAAATAAAATCTAACCCTAAAATAGCGAACGCCGAATGTACAACCGTACGTGTCGTTGCTCGTCCTACCCCTTCAGATGTCGGGGTTGCGTCATAACCTTCAAATAGCGCAATCCATGTCACTACAAAACCAAATACAATACTTTTAATAACCCCATTTAAGACATCATCATACCAATCCGTTTTAACCTGCATTTGAGACCAAAAAGCGCCATCATCGACACCTAATAAGCCATGTCCTACTAAAAAACCACCAAAGATACCAACAGCACTAAATAAGGCTGCTAATAAAGGCATAGAAATTAACCCTGCTAAAAATCGTGGTGCAATAACACGATGAATAGGATCAACCGCCATCATTTCCATTCCCGATAGTTGCTCAGTACTTTTCATTAAACCAATTTCAGCCGTTAATGCTGAACCAGCACGGCCTGCGAATAACAAAGCACTCACAACAGGGCCCAGCTCTCGTACTAAAGAAAGCGAAACTAATACGCCTAAAGACTCTTCTGCACCAAAATCAACCAACGTGTTATAGCCCTGTAAACCTAAAACCATTCCAACAAATAAGCCAGAAATAAGAATTAAGAAAACAGATAGAACACCCACTGAAAATAGTTGATGCACTAATAACGATAAGCGCAATACTATACTTGGAATACCAGCCAGAATTTGGAACAAAAACAAATGTCCGCGGCCAAGCCTTTCAAATGATCCTAGCCCCCAACGGCCAAGACTACGAATCGTCTCAATCATTTAGACTCCTCCTGTTGGAATAAATCTTCGCCTAATGTCGCACCAGGGTAATGGAATGGTACAGGACCATCAGGTAAGCCCTGCATAAACTGCTGAACCCATTGCGATGACGAACGTTTAAGCTGAACAGGCGAACCTTGTTCTATTACTTTACCTTCAGATAATAAATAAATAACGTCCGCTATTTCTGCTGTTTCAGTCACATCATGAGAAACAACAATACTCGTTAAATCCATTGCATCATTCATTCGATGGATCAGGTTTACCAATGTGCCCATTGAAATAGGATCTTGTCCTGTAAACGGCTCGTCATACATAACCATCATAGGATCTAAGGTAACCGCTCTTGCCAATGCGACTCGTCTAGCCATGCCACCCGACAACTCTGAAGGCATTAAATCTCGCGCAGCACGCAAACCAACAGCCTGTAATTTCATTAAAACTAAATCATGAATCATACTTTCAGGTAGATCAGTATGTTCCCGCAGAGGGAAGGCGACATTATCAAATACAGAAATATCTGTCAGCAATGCACCACTTTGAAATAACATTCCCATACGCTTACGTAATTCATATAACTCTGAGCGGGAAAGTGTATGCACATTTTGACCATCAACCTCGATTGTTCCGCGGTCTGGGCGCAATTGTCCGCCGATTAAGCGCAATAAAGTTGTCTTACCGGTACCGCTTGGTCCCATAATGGCGGTGATTTTTCCGCGGTAAATATCAATGTTTACCCCTTCGAAAATCGCCCTATCACCACGATAGAAGTGCAAATCCCTGATTTTGATCAGTGGCACTAGTCTCTCCAACATATGAAATATAAACAAAAAAGGACGTTAATTTTCAATAATATGGGCGATTAAGTCAAATCTGCTTGTGGAAAAAGCTACCTCTTTCAGCTACAGTAGCTGCCACCAGTTTCTAGTTATGGGAACTTTTAAGGCATCATAATGCTCTTATAGAATGCTCAAGCTCGTAAAAAACATCAAAATAATCGGAGAGAATAATGAAGAAGTTTTTAGTTTTTATTGCCGCTGCACTTGTTGCTTTGCCAATGATTTCATCAGCACATGGCCCTAGCCGCCAACAAGTAAAAGAAAAAATTACAATCAACGCATCACCAGAAAAAGTATGGGCAATGGTAAAAGACTTTGGTGGTTTGCATAACTGGCATCCAGCTGTTGCAAGCACTGAAATGAAAGGTGATACAACACGTGTATTAACGCTTGCATCTGAAGGCAACCCAACGATCACTGAAGAGTTGATTAAAGCAGATGATGAAAAAATGATGCTGACATACAAAATCACAGGCATGTCTGTTGTTAAAACAATCACATTCAACAGTAAAGATACACCATACTTTACATTACCTGTAGCAACGTACAAATCATGGCTCACTGTTAAAGCCGTTGACGGTGGTAGTGAAGTGCAATGGAAGTCAAAGTTCTACCGTTCATTCATGGATAACCCTCCAGTACCAGAAGGTCAAAGTGACAAAGATGCCGTTAACTCAATTAAAGGCGTTATCACAGCAGGCTTAGAAAACCTAAAAGTAGTTATGGAAAAATAAATGCAAAAGCAGTCTTGCTTAGTATTTTTAAAGGCGGCCTTATTTAAGGTCGCCTTTTTTATTGCCTTTACTTTATCTATCACAGCATGTGATCGTCAGCATGCTCCCTATGCATTCATCACCAATCAACTGAGTGACAATCTCAGTATCATCGATACTGAAAGTCAGTTAGTCATAAAAACAATTGATATTGGACATCGACCTGCCGGTATTGCTGTCAGCAATGAAGGTCATAAAGCATTTATAAGTAATCCAGAAGGCCAAGATATCAGTATTCTTGATACTCGGACATTGAATGTAATCGCACATATTGCCGTTGGTGCAGGCCCAGTGGGTATCGCAACAAATCATGATGGGTCGGTCATTTATGTTGCCGACTGGTATGAGCATAAGGTGAGTGTGATCGATAGCCTCACACAAACAATACTCGCCACGATTCAAGTAGGAAACTCGCCTGCCGGAATGGTTGTTAACAAACAGCATCTTTATGTTGCTAATCGTGATGATAATACCGTGATGATTATCAATACAAACACATACCAAATCCTACATACGATTAAAGTTGGTACGGCCCCTTTTGGCCTTGCAATATCGCCTGATGGAAATACCCTTTATAGTGTCAATGTTCGCTCTAGCGATGTGAGTGTTATCAACATCAAGCAGGCAAAAGTCAGCAGCACGATAAATGTTGGTTCATGGCCTTATTGTGCCGTTGTCAGCCCTGATGGAACACATCTATTTGTGACCAATCAGGACGATAGCACGATTTCTGTTATCGATACCGTCAACCCATCTATCACCAGCACAATTGATGTAGGAGACTCCCCTGAAGGAATTGATATAACGCCCGATGGCCAATTTGTTTATGTCTCAAATTGGGGAGATGGCACTGTTTCAGTAATCAACACTCAAACTTACCTTGTCGAGAACATTATCGAGACAGGTGAAGGAAGCCGCGCTTTTGGGCAATTTATTGGTCAATAAGCTTGTTAAGGGTATAATCGCACCCCACTAATAAGCAAAAAAGTCAGCCACTATTTCCATGATTATCGAGTTATCTAAATTAAAAATGCCTGTGGTCTCTCCTGCCGGCGTCACGGCAATGGAGCTTATCACCTCTGGTGATTACAACCTGCCGGACTTATGTAAAATCATATCTCATGATCCCATTCTGACTGCGACCTTAATTAAGTATGCCAATTCATCTAGGTATAGTCAGAGATTTGAAGTCACCAATATTAACCGTGCAATCAATGTACTTGGCATCAAAGCACTCAGTGCTGCAGTAATCGTAGCAGCGATGCGAACGTATATTCAGCCAGGTAACATCTCAGAGCAGTTATGGGAGCACTGTCAATCTGTAGCGACTATCGCGAAACTGATTGCCCAACGTCATTACCCTCACTTTGCTGAAGATATCGAATTACCCGCCCTTGTCCATGATATGGGCGCTCTCGTTCTCGCCAGCAACTTTCCTAAGCAGTATGTAGACGTTGCACAAACAGCTTTATCTTCTGACAATGACCGCTCGTTATCAGAACTGGAAAAAGAGACCTTTGGCGTTATTCATGATGAGGTCACGGCACACTTTATAGGCACTTACCGCTTACCAGAACTGACAAAAAATGTGCTTACAGACTTTCATCTACGATTACCTTTAGTTGAAGTCCAAAACAATATAGCCCAACAGCAAACGGCTATCATTGCCTTAGCTCATCAGCTTGAAGAAAATATTAATAGTCATTCAGATCGCTTAACAGAAGTCATTCCAGACTCTTTGGAAAGCTTACAATATCACCTTGGGCTTACAGATGATGATATTGAGAACTTCATCGAAGATTATGATGAAATATGCCAAGCTGAAGAATGACGCTATCCATTGCCATTGAAAGTGAACTCACTGAGCGGCTAACACTTGCCCATTCTTTATCAGCCTCTCTTAATTTGCCTATCGCAGCAACTGAAGCTAGCAACATTCAACTCATTGTAAGTAATGACTATGTAGAGGTTCGGGCACCAGAGTTAGGCAAGCCAATTTTCATTGACTTTATCGAGGGTAAAAATGCCCACAGGCGTCAGTTTGGCGGCGGTAGAGGCCAGCCTCTAGCTAAAGCAATCGGCCTTAAAAAAGGGGCGACACCTACCGTTATAGATGCAACAGCAGGATTTGGACGCGATGCATTTGTACTCGCAAACTTAGGTTGTCAGATAACATTAATTGAACGTAATCCACTCATAGCCACCCTCCTAAAAGATGCTCATCAACGTGCAGAAGCCAGCCATGAAATTAGCGATATTATAGCCCGCATGGCCATTATTAATCATGATGCGGTCACTTATCTAAACACACTAAAAGCGCAACACAAGCCTGATGTAATCTATATGGATCCGATGTATCCAAGCCGAGAAAAATCTGCGTTAGTGAAAAAAGACATGCGTCTTTTACATGAACTTGCCGGACCTGATACAGATAGTGAACAATTACTTACTGTTGCTCAAAATGTTGCACTAAAAAGAGTGGTTGTAAAACGGCCCAAGTCAGCTCCCTTTGTAGGAGAGAAAAAGCCTGCAACATCTATCGAAAGCAAAAACACCCGTTATGATATTTATCTCACCTAAGCCATTATAAGCTCGATAAAAGTAACATCAGCTTCTTGATTTGGCTTCAGCTTTTTTTATCTAATTCTTTTAAACGTGCTAACTTCTCAGCAATTTTAATCTCTAGGCCACGGTTAACCGGTTGATAATACTGTCTTGGAGCCATGTTTTCTGGAAAATAATTTTCTCCCGCAGCATAGGCATCAGGTTCGTCATGAGCATATCGATATTCCTTACCATAACCCAGCTCAGTCATTAATTTTGTTGGCGCATTTCGTAAGTGAATAGGTACTTCAGCACTACCTTGGCTTCGTACATCATGCATAGCAGTATTGAACGCGGTATAAACAGCATTACTTTTAGGTGCACTAGCCAAATAAATAACAGCCTGAGCAATCGCTAACTCGCCTTCTGGCCGGCCTAACTTATCAAAGCTTTCCCATGCATCAAGAGCAATGCGTAAACCTCGAGGATCGGCATTTCCAATGTCTTCTGATGCCATTCGAACAATTCGTCTCATCAGGTAAACAGGATCACAGCCACCATCTAACATTCGGCACAACCAATAAAGAGCGCCATCTGGTGATGAGCCCCGCACTGACTTATGTAGTGCAGATATTTGGTCATAAAAGGCTTCTCCACCTTTATCAAAGCGTCGTAATGTACCTGATAAGACTTCAGCTAAATCATCTTCCTCAACCTCTTTTTGCCCTTTACTATCTGCTAAATCGATAGCAATTTCTAAAAGGTTTAATACTCTTCGACCATCGCCATCAACGGCTTCCGCTAACTGGTCTCGTAAATCATCTGCTAAATCAATTTCTCGATCAGCAACACCTAATTCAGAGTCAGACATTGCACGATCAATTATTTCACGAAGATCATTGCTTGCAAGAGACTGTAAAACATACACTCGTGCTCGAGATAACAAGGCATTATTAAGTTCAAATGAAGGATTTTCAGTTGTTGCACCAATAAAAGTAAACGTACCATCTTCAACATACGGTAAAAAAGCATCTTGTTGAGATTTGTTAAACCGGTGTACTTCATCAACAAATAAAAGCGTTCGTCGACCTTGCTCTTGTTGGAGTTGCTGTGCTCTAGTGACTGCAGCTCGAACTTCTTTAACACCCGCCAAAACGGCAGAAATGGTAATAAATTCCATGTCGCAATAACCAGCAATCAACTTCCCTAGCGTTGTTTTACCTGTGCCGGGAGGTCCCCAAAAGATCATTGAGTGCGGATGGCCTGATGATATTGCTTGTTGTAATGGCTTACCTTCGGCCAATAAATGCTTTTGGCCAATATATCCCTCTAACGATGATGGCCGCATCCGATCTGCTAATGGACGCCCAGCTAGGTCTTCAATATTTTCAAACAAATTCACAAGCCAGTTTCACCAACGACATCAACACCTGATGGCGGTGTAAAAACAAAGACATCATCTAGTAACGCTGCATTTTCAGTTGTTTGACTAAACACCAGTCTCGTTTTTTGTTCAAAACTATCTTTCATAATCATTTGATTTAAGCCTCGTTCATCAAAGGCAAGTGTTATCGTTTGAAAGTTAGAGTCAACATCTTTCGGAATAAGCTCAACCCATGACAAGCCATCTTCAGATGGAAGATCTGAGAGTAAGTACTTATCCTCAGGCAATGTTTCACCCGATAACAATGTTGCAGGGGTATCGGCTAGCGCTTCTAGTTGTGACTTAACGGTAACTTGTTCTAGATCCACATCATAAAACCAAATTCGCTCACCATCAGCAATAATATGCTGTGGATACGGCATCTCATAATCCCAGCGAAACTTACCAGGCCGCTCTAAAATAAAAAAGCCCTGCGCTTCTTCCAATACTTGGCCTCGATCATCTATCACTGTTTGCTTAAACTTGGCCTTAAATGTCACAACATTCTGTACAAATTGATTTAACTTTTCAGTTCCAAGTTCAGCTGCTGATACTGATAGTGACAATGTCATCGCCATTATTACCAAATAACACTGCATCCATATTTTAATCTTCATACCATGATTCCAATTTTTCCATCGAGTCATAATGACTCTCTGTTGAGCTTCGACCACCATTGTTGTCCAATTGTTGCTCAATACCTTGCATTAATAAGTCGAATGTTGAAAATCCAGCCACAAAACTCATCATATCTTTACATACAAACCCTTCTCGATGCGTGTCTTCAGGGTAGTCAGCAATAGCCTGTTTAATCCCCTCTAGGCTTGTCACCTTATTGACTAGCCTAGCTAAAATAATCAAACTATACACAGCAATATCAGGTAATGGTTCAGGCATTTTATCTTTCACTAAACCCAATCTTTTTGCCACGCTCAGAAAAAGGTTCACCTTAATCAGATCGTGGCGCTGGGGCCAACACTTCTCGACTTCCATTCCCTTGCATGGCCGAAACAACCCCTGCAGCTTCCATCGCTTCTACAATACGAGCAGCTCGGTTATAGCCTATCTTCAAGCGTCGTTGAACACCTGAAACAGAAGCCCTCTGACTTTCTGTGACAATCTGTACCGCTTGATCATATAAAACATCTTTCTCACCATCACTTGCATCGGCAATCGATTCACTCGATTCATCAGCCGCTTGTTCTTGAATAATCTCTTCTACATAATTAGGTTGAGCATTCTTTTTCAAGAAGTTAACCACTTGATGCACTTCATGATCATCAACAAAGGCACCATGAACACGTTCAGGAATTCCCGTTCCGGGTGCCAAATACAGCATATCCCCTTGACCCAATAATTGTTCAGCACCCATTTGGTCAAGGATGGTTCGTGAATCAATTCGTGATGAGACCTGGAATGACATACGCGTCGGAATATTAGCCTTAATAAGCCCCGTAATAACGTCAACCGAAGGGCGTTGCGTTGCAAGAATAAGATGAATGCCAGATGCTCGCGCTTTTTGTGCCAAGCGAGCAATCAATTCCTCAACCTGCTTACCGACCACCATCATCATGTCTGCTAATTCATCAATTATCACAACGATAAAAGGTAATGGTTCTAATGTAACAGGTGGCTCTCCATCGACAAGATCAACGGTGGGATCAACAATTGGCTCACCACGATCAATGGCTTCTTTAACTTTTTTATTAAAACCTGCAATATTACGCACACCCATCGCTGCCATAAGAGGATAACGTCTCTCCATCTCAGCCACACACCAACGCAAAGCATTCGCCGCTTCTTTCATGTCTGTCACAACAGGTGTCAATAAATGAGGAATATCTTCATACACTGATAATTCCAGCATTTTCGGATCAATCATGATCATACGAATCTGCTCAGGAGTAGCCTTATAAAGCAGACTTAAAATCATGGCATTAACGGCAACAGATTTACCCGATCCCGTTGTACCCGCCACCAGTAAATGTGGCATTTTTTCTAAATTTGCAGAGACTGGACGACCGGCAATATCCTTACCCAAAGCCATCATCAGAACAGATTTACTGTTCTCATACTCTGCTGAACCCAAAATTTCACGCAAACGTACCATGTCACGAATTTCATTCGGGATCTCTAAACCTACAACGGGTTTTCCAGGAATAACTTCAACCACTCGAACACTACTAACTGAAAGTGCTCGCGCTAAATCTTTTGCCAGTCCGGAGATCCGGCTTACTTTTATACCTGCTGCAGGTTGTAATTCAAAACGGGTCACTACTGGCCCAGGCTGCACTTCAACAACTTGCACCTCAACACCAAAGTCTTTTAATTTAAGCTCAACCTGACGAGACAGTGCTTGTAGTACTTCTTTACTATAGCCACCTTTACTTTCTTCAGGCATGTCAAGCAAAGCTAGAGCAGGCATTTCACCTTCTTCCGTCGATTCAAACAAAGACACTTGGCGTTCTTTCTCTTCACGCTTACTAGGCTCTGAAACCTGAATAGTTGGCTCAACACGTACTTTCTGACGCTTGAGAATCTTCTCATTTTGCTCTTTAAATGTTTCTTCTCGCTGCTGCTTCGTTCGCTTAGCAATCATCTCTACTTTGAACTCACGGATCCAACGAGAAATAACGGTCATCACAGTCATTGTCATTGCACCTAAGCGATCAATAACCATTAACCAAGATAAGCCTGTAAATAAGGTTACCCCTGTAAGTAAAAATGCAAGTAGCAATAGGCTTGTGCCTGAAGAACCAAATATTGATTCAAAACCATGGCCTACCACTTGGCCTAAAATACCACCAGCACCTTCCGGTAGGAGCGTGACAAATTGAGTCAAGCTCAATGTTGAAAGGCCGCTAGCAGAAGCCAAAGCCATCATTAAACCAATCGCTTTAAGGATCCAGAAATGCAATGCACCTTCAGAATCAGCGGTTTTACCCCAACTGAATAAAAGCCAGCCACTAAATCCGAGCATCAGTGGAGATAAATATGTCGGGATGCCAAATATAAATAGCAACATGTCAGCAATCCATGCGCCAACGATGCCACCACGGTTGTTAATAACATCATTCGTTCCTGTCGTTGTCCACGCAGGATCTGTTGGATTGTATGACCACAAAGATAATAGGAGATAAGCAGCTAATGCTAACGCTAATATTAGTGCTGCTTCACGCAAACGAAAACCAACTGCGCCCGAAGCGGTTTTTTGTGTCTCATTTTCCTTTAGTCGTGTTGCTTGTGCCAAAGTAATATTTCCAATAATGCCAACAAATTAACGCCTGATCTTAACACAGCTTTTAATCATATATGCTTTACCAAATCAATCGCAATGAAGTAGTCTAGACGGATTAAACTAAATTTGGAGATCAATAATGGCTGAGAGTAAACATTGTCGCTTACTAATTCTTGGATCGGGTCCTGCTGGCTACACTGCGGCTGTTTATGCTGCACGTGCTGCTCTTGAGCCTGTTTTAATCACGGGGATCGAACAAGGTGGGCAATTAACGACAACAACAGATGTTGATAACTGGCCAGGTGATGATCAAGGTGTAGAAGGGCCAGAACTAATGCAACGCATGCAACGTCATGCTGAACGTTTCGGTACTGAGATTGTATTTGATCACATTCATACAACAGATCTTAGCCAGCGCCCTTTCAAACTAACAGGGGATGCAGGTGAATATACTGCTGATGCCCTTATCATTGCTACTGGTGCCTCAGCAAAATATTTAGGTATGGAATCAGAAGAGGCATTTAAAGGCCGTGGTGTGTCAGCTTGTGCAACGTGTGATGGATTCTTCTACAAGAATCAACCTGTTGCCGTTGTTGGCGGTGGTAACACCGCAGTTGAAGAAGCTTTATACTTATCTAATATTGCTTCAAAAGTTACTGTTATTCACCGTCGTGACAAATTCAGTTCAGAAAAGATATTAAGCGCACAACTTATCAAAAAAGCAGAAGAAGGTAATGTTGAAATCCTCTGGAATTCTCAGCTTGATGAAGTGCTTGGTGATGATGCTGGTGTAACTGGATTACGCGTTAAAAGTACACAAGACGACAGTACTCAGGACGTTTCTGTTCAAGGTGTATTTATTGCAATTGGCCATTCACCGAACACGGGGATATTTGATGGCCAGCTTGAAATGGACCATGGTTATATCACTCAAACACAGGGTACTCAAACAAGTATCCCCGGTGTATTTTCAGCAGGTGATGTATCTGACCAAATCTATCGTCAGGCGATCACTTCTGCTGGTGCAGGGTGTATGGCAGCATTGGATGCTGAACGCTTTTTAGAAAGTAACAAATAAGACTCACACAAATAGCCCCTGATTACATCAGTAACAGGGGCTTTATTTTTTCAAGCCTTCAAACAAGCCAAACTGCCAGTTACGCATTGCCAGTACCACCGTCGTCCCACTTTTTTGATCTAATGACAATGCTGCATCTTCATTATTCAGCTCATCAAACTCACGGGCTAACTGTTCTACTTTCCGGTGAAAAACCAGCATTGAAGCATCACTTAACATCCCGTTAATAACAATCAACTGTTCTTGCTGTTGCGTAAATTGACTGTCAAAAAAGTCTGCAGCCAATTTCTGCTGAAAGAATTGTTGTATTGGACCGTTATCAAGCCATTTAAAGTTTGGGGACACTTTTAGTTTAATTCGGTTTTCTGCCAATAAATCAATCAACTTTAATCTATCAAGTACAGCCAGATATTGAATGCACTGGTGCTCGGTCAAATGGAAATGCCCTATCAATTGGGGCATCGTCCATCGGTTCAACACACATACTGTAATCAATAATAAAGCAATATCACCTGCAATTTCCTCTTCTTGCTCAAACGACAATCTCGACACGGTTAAACGAGATTCTTTATTCATTTGTACTACTAAATCAGATATTTCCATCTCCATCATCTGACAAACTTTATCTAAGCGATCAAGTGAAAAACGTGATTCAGAAAATAAACGCTTAACACTCGCTTCTGACAATCCCAATGTGTTTGCAACATCCCTATAAGAAAAACCATACGCTTTTAATGAGCACTTTAAACTATCAATTAGTTGTTTTGTTTGCGCCATCTTCGCCTCACATGCCATTATTATTACTACTTACCGATAAAAGTAGCATATATCAATACCTAATATCGAATATAGTGATACTTAACACATCAAGTCGCTTTATTTACCCCTTTACCTTTAAGATGAGCAATACACTTCCTCACGGCTGAGTACAAAATGAACCCACTTCTTAAAACAACCGGCTTTATCGCCTTTATTTCAATGATCTTTCTCAATGCTTTTGTTGATTTAGGGCATAAGATCATTATTCAAAATACTGTATTCAAGATTCATGATGGATCAGAACAAATTATTCTCACCGCAATAATTAATGGACTCATTTTACTTCCCTTTATTCTCTTATTTACTCCTTCTGGCTCACTAGCAGACCGGTTTAGAAAACCACATATAATGCGTTGGGCAGCTGTTGCAGCTGTTGGCTTAACACTTCTTATTACGGCCTCTTATTATATGGGCTGGTTTCAACTCGCCTTTGCAATGACCTTCATGCTGGCAGTGCAAAGCGCATTTTATTCGCCGGCTAAATATGGTTATATTCGTGAAATCGCTGGTAAACATAAGCTCGCCACCGCTAATGGACTGGTTCAATCCACTACGATTATCGCCATCCTTCTCGGCATGCTTATTTTCTCTATATTCTTTGAAAACCTTATTGCCAACCACGCATTCACAACAAAAGAAGACATCATTCAAATCATAGCCCCAATAGGCTGGTTACTTGTCTTAGGTAGCATTATTGAGCTCTATTTTGCCATGCGTCTACCATCGACAGAGCCTCAAACTAAGCCAAAATCCTTTGATTGGAAGCAATACCGTACAGGTAAATCTTTACGAAACAATCTCAAGTTGATTCATTCTGACTCTGTTATCTGGTTATCCATTATTGGTTTATCTGTTTTCTGGGGCGTATCACAAGTCGTCCTCGCGACCTTCCCCGCTTATGCAAAAGAAATACTCTCCATTGGCAACACGATCATCATTCAAGGCTTATTAGCCTGTTCAGGGCTGGGTATTATTACTGGATCACTCTTGGCCGGAAAGGTGTCTAACAACTATATTGAAACAGGATTAATACCCGTTGGTGCCTTGGGGATGGTAGTCACACTCTTCTTGTTACCACAGCTACACTCTAGTCTATGGCTAGCAACAGATATTCTTGCCTTTGGTTTTTTTGGCGGCTTATTTATTGTGCCATTAAATTCATTAATCCAGTTTCATGCTCGGGCAGGAGAGTTAGGCACTGTACTTGCCGGTAATAACTGGGTTCAAAATGTCGTGATGATTAGCTTTCTTGCAATCACGGTACTCTTTGCCCTCGCTGACACGTCAAGCCAAGTATTACTACACCTACTTAGCATTATCACCTTTATCGGTGCTGCGTATACCGTATGGAAACTACCTCAGTCACTTGTTCGCTATGTATTTGGTACTGTATTTTCAAGTAAATACCGCATTAATGTTCAGGGCTTCGACAATATGCCCTCACAAGGTGGCGTATTAATGCTAGGTAACCATATCAGTTGGTTAGATTGGGCGATGATTCAAATTGCTAGCCCTCGCCCCGTTCGGTTTGTAATGGAAAATAAATATTATCAACGCTGGTACTTAACGTGGTTCCTTGACCTTTTTGGCGTTATTCCCATCTCTAGTGCTGGCAGCAAAGGGGCTCTAGAGGCTATTAACATGCGTCTAAAACAGGGGGAGGTAGTCTGTCTTTTTCCTGAAGGAGCAATCAGTAGAAACGGACAGTTGGGCGAATTCAAACAAGGGTTTCAACGCTGTGTTGAAGGTGTTGATGGCATTATTATGCCTTTCTATCTTCGTGGTTTATGGGGTAGTCGTTTTTCTCGATCAAGTAATAATTTACAGTCACTACGTCAAATAAATAGCCTACGTAGAGACATCATTGTCGCTTTCGGCAAAGCTTTACCTATCACCGCTACTGCTCCCACTGTAAAAAGTGCCGTTTTTGATCTATCGATTAATACATGGCAAAGCTATACCAACACATTACCACCCATTGCTGATGCCTGGATCAACCGTGTAAAACAAGATGGAGCTGCACTATGTTTAACGGACATTCAGACTAATAAGAGTTTATCCCGTCGAAAAGCACTGACAGCTGCATTACTGTTTTCTCGTCGTTTTAAACAGCAAAACTCCGAACAAAATATTGGCTTATTACTCCCCACCAGCAGTGCTGGACTACTTGCTAATATGGCTGCCTTTATTAGTGGTAAAACGGTAATTAACCTTAACTTTACAAGCAGCGTCGACGCTCTCTTATCAGCGGTTAACAAATCTGAAATAAGTACTATTTACACCTCTCGAAAGTTCACTCAAAAACTAGAACAAAAAGGTGTCAAACTAGACAGCCTATTTGAACAAGCAACACCTATTTACCTCGAAGACATTCACCAAAATATCAGCAAGTTTGAACAAATACTGACATTACTCACTACGTATATTCTGCCCAGCAAATGGCTAATTAGCTTATTTGGTCAGTCAGTGAACATTCACTCACCTGCTGCAATACTATTCTCTAGCGGAAGTGAGGGAGAGCCTAAAGGTGTTGTACTAAGTCACCAGAACATGATGGGAAATATCAAACAAGTTTCTGATGTATTAGATACTCGTAAACAAGATGTCATGGTCGCAAGTCTACCTTTATTCCATGCATTTGGTTTAACGGTTACGGGCCTATTACCCATGATAGAAGGTGTGCCTGCACTTTGTCACCCAGATCCTACCGATGTCTTAAACATTGCCAAAGGGATAAGCCAGCACAATGCCACTATTTTCTGTGGCACATCCACCTTCTTACGTTTATTTAATAAGAACCGTCGTATTCATCCACTCATGCTCGACTCATTACGTATTGTCGTTGCCGGTGCAGAACGTTTGAACCCTGAAATACGTGACAGCTTTAGCCTAAAATTTGGCAAACCTATTTATGAAGGTTATGGCACAACCGAAACGACACCTGTTGCAACCGTGAATATCCCTGACCGTATTGCAGCAAATTGGCATGTTCAAACAGGTGACAAAAAAGGCACCGTTGGCTTGCCATTACCAGGAAGCAGTGTTCGTATTGTTGATCCTGCCACGCTGGCAACACTGCCAACAGGAGAAGATGGTTTAATTCTCATTGGCGGGACTCAAGTCATGCAAGGTTATTTAAATGATGAAGATAAAACAGCTGACGTTATTACCGAGTTAGATGGTCAATGCTGGTACAAAACAGGTGATAAAGGTCATCTTGATAAAGATGGTTTCTTAATCATTGTTGATCGCTATTCCCGCTTTGCCAAAATTGGCGGTGAGATGATCAGTCTTGCTGCGATAGAAGCTGCTATAAACCCGATATTACCTGACGATATTGAGGTGCTAACAACCACTATTCCTGATGACAAAAAAGGTGAGAAAGTGGCCCTACTGTATACAAAAGGCATTGAAGAAGCCGAACTAAAAAAGTGTATTTCAAGCTCTGGGTTAAACAGCTTAATGATGCCAAGTATATTGCTTGCCGTTGATGCCATTCCTAAATTAGGTAGTGGTAAAAGTGATTTCAATTTAGCTAAGCAAATAGCATTGGCACAGTTACATGCCGTTTAAATGGATTTATATTGCAATGGCTCTATTCTCTTCTCCCGCCTATTCTAATGACTGCGTCATTTTATTGCATGGTCTTGCTCGGAGTAGCAGTTCGATGGACAAGGTGTCTGAAGCCCTTGATGAAGTAGGCTATCACACACTTAATATTAATTACCCATCGACCCAATACCCTATTGAGACCTTAGCAAAAAATACTATAGGCAAAGCACTAAAGTCTTGCCCTAAAGAAGCAAAGGTTCACTTTGTCACCCATTCGATGGGCGGGATTTTAGTACGGCAATATCTAAGTCAAAATACAGTTAACCATATGGGTCGAGTTGTAATGCTTGGACCGCCAAACAAAGGATCTCAACTTGTCGATACCTTGGGTGACCTATCAGTGTTTAAATTCATTAATGGACCTGCTGGTATGCAACTAGGCACAACACAGAGTAGCATTCCAAATAGTTTAGGGCCTGTCGATTTTGAATTAGGTATTATTGCAGGGACTCGTAGTTTTAACCCTATATTGTCCTCAATGATGCCAAAACCAAATGATGGTAAAGTGTCTGTTGAAAGTAGTAAGATAGAAGGAATGACTGATCACATTGAATTACCTGTCAGCCATACTTTTATGATGAAGAATAAATTAGTCATTGATCAGCTTGTCCACTTCTTAACAAATGGTGTGTTTTTTGAACCGTCTCACAAAACATAAATAAAGGATATTTACAGACACCATAACAAAGCGTACTTTTGTACCTAGCAACATTTTTTCTCGCCGTAATAACAAGGATGTTCTCCATGGCCAAACAACATGCATTCCCTCCCTTCTACGAAGAAGGAAATCAGCAAGCAGCTGAAAACCTCAGACTAGCGCTTCCATTAATTAATAAACATAAAGCACCGGTTACACCGGCTAACTATGCCGTCTGGTATGAATATGTGTCAGGTGCCAACTTAGCACTGTCCAATGCCATTGATGCTCTTTTAAGTAAAAAAGGGGCCATCTCAGCAGACATGTCTCAATTTCTATATGAAAAATATGTTCTGATGAATATGCCTGAAAGGCTTGAAACGACCACGACGGAACTGAAACTCGTTGTTGATAACACGCTCAATAATATTAATCATGTTGAATCAACTACCAATCAATGTTTATCAAGTTTTAATGATTCTCAAATGGCACTAGAAGACTGTGATGATATTGACGTCCTTAAAACCCTTATTAGTGAGATCCTTGTGGACACTCAAAGAATGTCTGAAACAAGTAACGAATTAAAGCAAAATTTTGAAAAATCTTCACAAGAAATAACACAGCTTAGAAAAGAACTTGATGCGGTGAAAGAATCAACCCAGACAGATTCATTAACGGGGCTATTAAACCAAGGTTCGTTTAACCACGAATTAACAAATCTATGTCAGCATACGCATGCGTGTAATAGTGCCGCCCTTGTTTTATTTGAGATCGATAATTTTACAGGTATAAATGATGCCTATGGTTACTTGCTGGGCGATAGAGTGCTTCAATTCTTTGCAGAAACATTGAAAAAGCATTCAGGTACCAATCAAATAGCCTCACGTTATTCAGAAAATCAAATGGCATTGTTACTTATCAACACATCATTGGAAGATGCCAAAATTATTGCTGAAACTATCCGAGTAAACTTCGCCAAAAGTCGGATAAAAAAACGAAGTAGTGATGAATCTATTGGCCAAGTCACCACGTCCATCGGAATTTGCATGCAAAATAAAGATGATGCACCAAGTGACTTACTCGATCGCGCTACTGATGCCCTCGACCACTCTAAACATAAAGGAAAGAATCAAATCAGCATTGCATAAAACAATGCAGCATCTCTGTCGAGATTACCTAAAAAAGAGTGTCGACAGAGATGACTGGATTTACCGCTTTAAGAGGTCATTCCCGCTTGCAAGTGTGCCACACGTAATGTTGCAGGTGGATGAGAGTCATAAATAGCAGAGACCAAAGGATCTGGGGTTAATGTACTCGCATTCTCTTGATACAAAGCAACCAAAGCTTGAATCAAATGTTCACTGCTCGAAACAGATGCAGCATAAGCGTCAGCTTCATATTCATACTTACGTGACAATGCCGTCATCATAGGGTGTAAAAAGAAACTAAACACTGGAATAACTAACATGAACAGTATTAACGCCATTGCATTTTCCTGAGAATTAACGCCTAAACCAGTATAAAACCATGACTCAGCTGAAGCCCAACCTAATGCGGCCAAACCAATCAAACTCAATAATGACATCACAGCCATATTTTTAACAACATGTTTACGACGGAAATGACCTAACTCATGAGCAAGCACCGCTTCAATTTGGTCTTCATCCAATGTATTTAATAAAGTATCAAAAAATACAATTCGTTTATTATTGCCAAGCCCTGTGAAATAAGCGTTTCCATGTCCACTACGACGTGAACCATCCATCACATAGATACCTTGGCTTTTAAAGCCACAGCGTGCAAGCAAGCCTTCGACACGCGCCTTTAGCGCCTCGTCTTCTAATGGTGTAAACGTATTAAATAATGGTGCAATAAAAGCAGGGTAAGCCCACATCATGAACAAGGCAAAAGCCATCCATGCCGCCCATAAGTACAACCACCAATATTCTCCTGTACTTTCCATTAACGCTAAAGCGCCCCAAATTAATGGTGCACCCAACGCCAACATTAATAATGTTTGCTTAGCGATATCAGATAAAAATAAAGCAGGGGTATTATTATTAAAGCCAAAACGGTCTTCCAATACAAAGGTTTTATACCAAGACAAAGGTAAATCGATCAGCGTCCCAAGAACAAAGAAACTGAGTATAAAAACAATGCCTGTTGTCATTTCTGACCAGCCCAGCATAGACCAAGCATCGGACAATAGAGCAAGTCCTCCCCCCAAAGTCCAAGCAAGCAACAAGATCAGCCCAAAGATACTTTCAATCCTGTTCAACTTACCTTTCGCCACCGTATATTTGGCTGCTTTTTGATGCGAAGCTAATTCGACTTGGTCTTTAAAAGCTTCTGGTACAGCATCTCTGTGCGCATGCACATAGCGACTTTGTCTTAATGATAACCAAAGCTCGATCCCTGTCATTAAGGCCAGAGCGGCTAAAAACACCCATGTAAATTCGTTCATATTATTTTCCAACTAGTAAAGTTTATGCCATGCAGGTTAGCCTTTGATACAATTACTGGCAAGAAGTTCATTTTAAAAAAAGAATTAAAGATATCTATTATGGCTAAAAGCAAAAAAAACCTAATTTGGATTGACCTAGAAATGACAGGTCTAGATACCAATAATGATTATATTATTGAAATTGCCACTATTGTAACCGATGGTGATTTAAATGTTATCGCCGAAGGTCCTATGATAGCCATTCATCAGTCAGATGAAATTCTTGATGCTATGGATGAGTGGAACACCCGCCAGCATGGTGGTTCAGGATTAGTAGATCGCATTAAAGCAACACGTGTAACAGAAGCAGATGCAGAACAACAAACATTAGACTTCTTAAAAGAACATGTCCCTGCTGGTGTGTCGCCTATGTGTGGCAACAGCATCTGTCAGGATCGCCGTTTTATGGCTCGCATCATGCCTGAATTAGAAGCCTACTTCCATTACCGTAATTTGGATGTCAGCTCACTTAAAGAATTAGCTCGTCGCTGGGCACCTAAGGTTGAAAAAAGTTTTAAGAAAAAATCTTCACACCTCGCTATGGATGACGTGAAAGATTCCATTCGTGAACTACAGCATTATCGCGAACTGTTTATTAAGCTACCTTAAGTTGTAAAAGAGTCTGGTGAGGAGATGTAACACCGAAGTAGTGAGTTAATAGAAATGAGCTGAAACGGCTCAGCATGCTATTTCCCCACCCACCTCTTTTAGCCATTTACATTATTTGGGTTTTCATCAGATAATAGGCGCCATGACTAAACTCATCTTTTTCTTAAAGACTATTAACTCAACAGTCGCCGCACTTCTTTTTATTGGCATATTCTCTAATGCCTTTGCATCACCTATTATTCTTCATGGGCAACACGCTCAACCGATTGAATTAGGTCCTCATTATCAACTTTATGTCGATGGGCAACATACACTGTCTATAGAGGACATCCTGTCTCAAAAGCCTGCAATCGGGTTTTCACCACTGGTCGATGGAAAATTTAACCTAGGTTACCGCCCAGAAACACATTGGTTCAAAGTCTCTATTAATAATTCATCTCCGCACGAATTGAAACAATTACTTGAGTTTAACTTTCCATTACTAGATGACTTAGGTGTTTATATTGTAAATACCAGCAGTAAACGCATCCTTTCTCGCTATGATGGCGGTGATACTCGCCCCTTTAGTCGCCGAATCTATCAACACCCTAACTTCATATTTCCTCTCACATTACCCGCCCAAACACAGCTTGATTTTTATTTTAGAATCAAGTCAAAAGGCAGTATGACCGCAGGCGCCACATTATGGCAGCCAGATATTTTTCCAGAAAGAAGTCGTTCAGAATATTTCTACATCACCTTATACATTGGGCTCTTGTTAGGGCTTATGGCATACAATTTCTTACTTTTCTTCTCCATTCAAGAAATAAGCTACCTATATTACGTGTTATTTTCTGGCTCAATGTTATTTGCTATAGGTTCCTTTAATGGACTTTGGTTTGAGTTATTATGGCCAACCCTGCCCTTATGGCATAACGTATCCGTTCCCATCAGCTTTGGCCTCACCGGCTTCTTTGCAGCATTATTTTCTAAATCTTTTCTACAAACGAAATTTAATGCGCCACTCTTAAACCACGTTTTCACCTTTATTGCTTTCGCTTTTGTATTAACGGTTATTGCTAGCACATTTATTTCACTCCTCTATATCGCACCAATAATATCAATGTGTGCAATAGCGCTTGCCCTTGCTTCCATTTTATCCGGTCTTATTCTCAGTGCTAAGGGAGATAAACATGCCTTCATCTATTTGATTGCATGGATACTGTTCATGGTAGGTTCGGCAGCCTTTGCAGCAAGGAATGTTGGCTGGCTGCCTAATACTCTATGGACTCGCTACGGCATCGTATTTGGCAGTGCTTTAGAAATGATTCTTTTATCGTTTGCTTTAGCACAACGAATTAATACGCTTAGCAAAGAAAATCATAATTCACGACAAGAAACATTTAAAGCAAAAAACAGCCTTATTGAAGCACTAAAAAGTAGTGAGCGAGAACTATTACACCGTGTAAAAAAACGTACTGAAGCACTCGAGAAGGCAAATAGAAAACTACTCTCTCAAGAAGATGAGCTTAAAAAACTAGCACATTATGATTCGCTAACAGGCTTAGCCAACCGTACTCTCGTAACAGAACAACTCAGTCTATTATTGGCTCGATGTCAACGAGAAAAAAACCAGGTGGCTGTTTTATTTCTTGATCTTGATGGGTTTAAAGCGATTAATGATAATTATGGTCATCAAGTTGGTGATAAGCTTCTCGTTTCCGTTGCAAAAAAACTTCGAGCGGCATTACGTAATAGTGATGTTATTGGCCGTTTAGGTGGTGATGAATTTATTGTTCTCATTGAAACGGGAAGTGGAGGCTTAAAGCCTGAACAAGTGTCTGCCAAAATTAAACATTCACTGTCAAAAGCAGTCAGCATTGACGGCCACTCTGTTCAAATCGGTGTGAGCATCGGCATAGCGATTTACCCTGATGATGGCGAAAGCTTGGATACCTTGATATCTATCTCGGATACGAATATGTATACCGATAAAAATGCCCGAAAAGATGAGTTATTAATTAAGCCCCAATAATACCGCCGTCTTTTTTGGTAATGATTACGGTTGCTGAACGAGGACGACCTTGATCCTGATGATCAGGCCAATTACTCGCAGCATTAGGCTTTTCAGTAGATTTTTTAATACCATCTTGCTTTAACGCTTCAGGAACTACTTCACCAGGGTGTTGAACATTAACCCACATGGTTTTAAGGTTTGGCGTCAATGCTACCCCTGTTATTTCACAAGAAATAGGGCCCGTTAAGAACCGGCGAGTTTCACCTGTAGCAGGATCTACCGCCAGCATTTGATTATTGCCAAATTGTGTAAACTCACCAGTATTCAG
>Ga0105350_10000074_pt1 | contig 59431 bp, 50 predicted proteins | sample EN1Hudsemesocosm_FD_83506 | JGI IMG/M metagenome (GOLD analysis project Ga0105350, IMG submission 83506) | Methane-oxidizing microbial communities from mesocosms in the Hudson Canyon - EN1E Hudson Canyon | ecosystem: Environmental > Aquatic > Marine > Cold seeps | place: Hudson Canyon... | reverse complement strand
ACGGAGTGGCCACAAAATATCTAGATCATTATTTAGGATGGTTTAGATATTTGGACAATGATGAAAAGTTCAATAAAAACAGTATGTTTAGTGTTCAACAACAGTTAATACAAACATAGCCAATTAATATGACTAATAAAAACACCATTAATGTAAAAAATTTACAGGTTAGCCAACAAAAAGAGTGGGCGGCAGGTGTGCCTGCGGTGATGTCTGCATATAAAAATGTCAGTGCTAAAGTAGGTCCCATTAAAGGCACTAAATTACTAGCTCAATTGAATCAAATTGAAGGTTTTGACTGTCCAGGTTGTGCTTGGCCAGACCCCTTGTTAAAACGTTCAACCTTTGAGTTTTGTGAAAATGGCGCAAAAGCAGTAGCAGATGAAGCAACATTAAAACGGGCTACCGCTAAGTTTTTTGCTAAACATAGTATTGATGATTTAAAACAAAAAACTGACCGTTGGTTAAATGATCAAGGGCGTTTAGTTGAACCCATGTTTTTAGCCCAAGGTTCAAGTCACTACCAACCAATAAGTTGGTCGGCTGCGCTGGATTTAATGGCGCAAAATTTAATTAAACTCGACTCGCCTAATCAAGCCGCTTTTTATACGTCTGGGCGAACCAGCAATGAAGCAGCGTTTTTATATCAGCTGTTTGTGCGTCAGTTTGGTACAAATAATCTGCCTGACTGCTCAAATATGTGTCATGAATCCAGTGGCGTTGGACTGACTGAAACTATAGGTATTGGCAAAGGCACAGTGTCCTTACACGATCTAGAACACAGTGAAGCCATTTTTATATTTGGGCAAAATCCAGGTTCAAATCACCCTCGAATGTTGAGCTCATTACAAGCAGCCAAACGCCAAGGTGCCAAGATAGTATCGATTAATCCGTTGGATGAGACTGGACTAAAACGGTTTAAAAATCCTCAAGAAGTAGAAGGTGTAATTGGTTCAGGTACTGCATTGCGAGATTTGTATTTACCGATAAAAATAAACGGAGACGTACCTTTTTTAAAAGGTTTATGTAAAGCCTTAATTGAAAGAGATGATGCTGGGCAAGATGTTTTAGACAAATCTTTTATTGCAAAATATTGCCACGGTTATGATGAGTTTCAACAAAACATAACAGGGACATCTTGGGCCGAAATTGAACAGGGTAGTGGTCTAAGCCAAAAACAAATTAATCAAGCTGCTGACATTGCATGCGCTTCAAAAAAGACCATTTGTTGCTGGGCTATGGGCATGACTCAACATAAAAATGCGGTGGCTAATATTCAGCTAATGACAAACTTTTTAATGTTGCAAGGCAACTTAGGCAAACCCGGGGCCGGTGTTTGCCCCGTGCGTGGACATAGTAACGTGCAAGGTGATCGTACTATGGGTATTTGGGAGAAACCCTCAGCCACGTTTCTAAACGCTTTGCAGCAAACCTATGATTTTATTGTTCCTAGAGAACATGGCTTTGACACCTTAGAAAGTATTCAAGCTATGGCCCAAGGAAAGGTAAAAGTATTGTTTGCGTTAGGCGGTAATTTTTATCGTGCTACACCCGATCATACTGCCACTAAACAAGCATTAGCTAATTGCGACTTAACAGTGCAAGTATCGACTAAGCTAAATCAATCTCATCTGTATACAGGTAAAAATGGCCTTATTTTACCTGCCTTAGGTCGTACTGAAATTGACCAGCAAGCAACAGGTATACAAACCGTTACTGTGGAGAATTCCATGGGGGTAGTACAAACATCACACGGTAAGATCCCTCCTGCTTCCAATCTATTAAAAAGTGAAGTTGCTATTGTGTCTGATTTAGCCACGTTAACATTGCCCAAAAGCGAGATTAATTGGCAACAGATGAGAGATGACTATCGGTTAATTCGTGATGGTATTGCTAAAGTGATACCCGGCTTCGAAAACTTTAACCAACGGATTGAAGAATTAGGCGAATTTGAGTTACCCAACGCAGTGCGAGACGATAGAAAGTTTGTTACTTCCACTGGAAAAGCCAATTTTGTAGTACATGATATTGAGTCCATTCATGTGCCAAAAGGCTGTTTACTGATGATGACCATTCGTAGTCATGATCAGTTTAATACTACTGTGTATACCGATAACGACAGATATCGCGGTATTCATGGCAGCCGACGAGTTGTTTTTGTGAATGCAGATGACCTAAACGATTTAGCCTTAAGGAATGGGCAATTAGTGGATATTCATAGTCATTGGCCGAATGAGCAGATAAAAATCAGAATGATAGAAGATTTTATCCTGGTTGAATACGATATTCCTTGTGGTTGCGCCGCTGCTTATTACCCAGAAACCAATGACTTGATCCCTCTTAGCAGTGTCGCTGATAAAAGTAATACCCCAGCCTATAAGTCAGTAGTAATCAGTTTGCATAAAGCAGATAAAGACGATTAACCACAGAGGGCACCTGTGTAGGGTAACCGGTGACCTCAGTGGTTAACAGTTCTATGAGTCTGCGCGACCCATAAATTTACTTTCAGTTGTATTCACTTTGATTTTTTCACCACTAGCGATGTACTCAGGAACCTGCACTACTAAACCTGTAGACAATGTAGCTGGTTTGGTACGCGCACTAGCTGATGCACCTTTGATGGATGGGTCGGTTTCCGTTATCAGCAACTCGACAGAAGCGGGTAGTTCAATGCCGACTGGCTTTTCTTCAACCAATAAGATTTGTAGGCCCTTAGTATCTTCAGTGATAAAAGGTAATTCTTCACTGATGGTGTCTGAGTCTAAAGAATAAGATGAATAGTCTTCGTCATCCATAAACACATACTCCTGACCATCAACATAGGAAAAACTCACTTTGTTGCGGTGAAAATCCACAAGATTCAGCACTTCATCGGCTTTAAAGCTCTCATCTGCCTTTGCGCCAGTGCCAACTTCATACAAACGCATTCTATATAAACTGGCACCTGCACGACCGCTTGGGGTCATTTTATTGATGTCTTTAACAATATAAGTTTTGCCATTGTGTTCAACGGCGGCGTTCTTTTTAATTTCACTGGCTTTTGGCATACAAAGGACTCTTTAATAATTTGTCGCAAAAAATAACATGAAAACAAAAATAGGCAAGGGAAGTTGTGTTTGTTAGGAAACTTTTCACTCGTTAGTTGTCATGCTTTTTGGCATAATCGCGACCTACTTTTTTACATCCTCATTATTCATTAAGGCGCTATGTCCAAAACATCCTATTTGTTTGCTGTCGATGGCAAGCTTTCTGAAGCTATCGAAGGGTTTGTGCCGCGCCAAGCACAAACCGATATGGCAGTGGCAGTTGAAGACACTATCAAAAAGAAGGCTCCGCTAATTGTAGAGGCGGGAACTGGCACAGGTAAAACCTTTGCTTATTTAGCTCCCGCTCTTTTGTCTGAGAGAAAAACTATTGTCTCCACAGGGACTAAAAACCTGCAGGAGCAACTTTTTCATCGTGACTTGCCACTGATAAAAAAGGCGCTTGCTTCAAATAGTAAAACAGCTTTACTAAAGGGCCGAGCCAATTATTTATGTTTACATCGGCTAAGGCAGCATGGTGGGAATAGCTCGTTAATTGATAGGCAAACTCTAACAGAATTAACCCAAGTGCGAGAATGGGCGTCGACTACTAAGTCGGGTGATATGGGCGATATGAAGTCATTGCCTGAAGACGCTAAAGTATTGCCTTTTGTGACTTCGACAGCAGACAACTGTTTGGGTAAAGAATGCCCAGATTATGAAGACTGTTATATGGTCAAAGCACGTCGTAAAGCCTTAGATGCCGATGTGGTTGTAGTTAATCACCATTTGTTTTTTGCTGATATGGCACTAAAAGATACCGGTTTTGGTGAGCTTATTCCCGATGCCGATTTAGTTATTTTTGATGAAGCCCATCAAATACCTGATATAGTCAGTGAGTATTTTGGTGAGACGTTTTCAAGCAGGCAAATGCATGACATTAGCCGCGACGTTGAAGTGGTGTATCGCACTGTACTAAAAGATGCCAAACAACTACAAAGTGCTGCAGAAAAATGCAAAATGATTGCAGCCGATCTACGTATTTTATTTCCCGAAAATCCAGCCAAGGGTAATTGGCGTCAAATGTTGTCTCGTGGCGATGTACAAACACAAATCAGTAAGTTAACTGACAGTCTAGAAGTGTTCTACGAAGTGCTTGAATTACATGTGGGGCGCGATAAAGATCTAGACAGTATTTTTGAACGTGTGTCAGAAATAAAGGGTAAGTTAGCGCGTTTAACTGATACCACACAACAGGGGGTGAGCCTCTGGTACGAAACAACAATGCGGCATATTGTGTTGCATTTAACCCCTCTGAGTATATCGCAAAAATTTGCCGATTTTATAGCAGAGCCCAAACGCAGTTGGGTGTTTACTTCTGCTACCTTAATGGTTGATGGTGGCTTTAAACATTTTCAACGACAAATGGGCTTAGATAATGCTACTACTTTGTCCTTAGACAGTCCTTTTGATTACCCTAACCAAGCAATGTTATGTGTGCCACGCTTTTTACCTGAGCCTAATGCTCGGGAAATGCGCGTTACCTTGTTGGATATTTCTATCAAACTAGTTAAAGCGAGTCGTGGTCGTTGTTTCTTGTTGTTTACCAGCCATGCCACACTTAATGCCATTGCCGATCAGTTAAAAGATAAGATCGACAACCCTATTTTAGTTCAGGGCTCGACAACCAAACGAGCATTGCTGGAAAGTTACATTGAGAACAAAAATGCAGTGTTGTTAGGCACAGGCGCTTTTTGGGAAGGGGTGGATGTGCGAGGTGACGATTTGACCTGTGTGTTAATTGATAAATTACCTTTTGCTTCACCAGATGATCCATTGTTACAGGCTCGAATAGAAGATTGCCGTAAAAGTGGTGGAAACCCCTTTTCTCAGTTACAAATACCCCAAGCCGCTATTGCCTTAAAACAAGGGGCAGGGCGATTAATTAGAGATGAAACAGATAAGGGTGTGTTGGTGATTTGTGATAACCGTCTGGTGACCAAAGACTACGGTAAAATTTTTATGGGCAGTCTGCCAGATATGCATCGAACCCGAGACTTACAAAAAGCAGTGGATTTTTTGCAAGACATTCACAGCGACAAAGATCAAATTGAGAGCGAATCATGAATATTTTAATTATCGATACTGCCACTGAGGCTTGTTCAGTCGCCCTTGAGGTCAGTGAACAAGTGTTTAGCCGATTTGAAGTTTGTCCGCAACAACATAGTCAACGAATATTACCGATGATTGATGAAGTGTTAAAAGAAGCCAAAGTGACGCTTCAAGACCTGGACTATTTAGCCTTTGGTCGTGGTCCTGGTAGTTTTACTGGCGTACGTATTGCGACTGGTGTGTTACAAGGATTGGCACTAGGCACCGGTCATAAAGTCGTGGGTATATCAACCTTAGCTGCTATGGCGCAACAAGCCTACACACAACATCAGACTGTACAAGTAACTGCAGCGATCGATGCACGTATGTCAGAAGTATATTTTGGCCAGTATCATCTTGAAAATAATGTCATGACATTGGTGGGTGTTGAACAAGTCTTACCCCCAGAGCAAGGCGCAGAAATACTCAAGCATAACGCAGAAGTGGCTGGTGTTGGCACTGGTTGGCAAGCTTATCCGCAGTTAGGTGCTGCAGCCAAAGTTAATGTCTTAGCTGATATCTTGTATCCCAATGCTCTGTATATGCTGCCCTTAGCTAAGTCTTTAATTACTAGTGGGTTTGCAACTGAAGTGGAAGACATCGAACCAGTATACTTACGTGACAAGGTGACATGGAAAAAGCTGCCAGGTAGAGAATGATTGTTAGCTGGTACGATCTGGAACAATTCTTGTATTAATTTTTAAGTTAAAGCAGGGTGAAGGTTTTTTTACCATTGTTTCTAAATAATAGGATAAGTTGTTGAGTATAGACTCGCTATCATTATTAAAAGCATCCGATATTGCCCGTTCTTCGCGGGATAAACCGCGTGTTGTTAAATCAGAGAAAAGTCACGATGAAAATCAGCCAAGCCCTCAAGTATCAATTATTCGCGCCGGTGACAGCGAAACATTTGAAAAAGCCGCATCTTTTAATCAACAAGCTGACTCTCTTTCTAGTAATAGCTTGAATGAAAAATCTGCTATAGCCGCTTACCAAAGTATGGCTAAAGATCAGGAACGTCAGGGCATTCAACTGTTATTGGGTGTTGATACTTTCGTTTGATCTATTCATTCTAATAATACATTGCAAAATAACGTTAAAATTCAGTAGCTGTTCAGTTACTATAAATAAAATAATAGACCAACAAACACCTGTTTTTACTATCTGAGGATAATTATGAATATTCGTATATGCACTTTATTAGCCGCCTTGTTTTTGGCTGGGTGCTCTTCTTTTCCAGACAAACTTCAGGTTGATGATACGACTCAATTAGTCATTTATGAGGATGCTGCATCAAAAGCAGAGCAAGTAAAAGGCAAGATGCTACGCTGGGGTGGTGCGATTGCAAAAGTCGAAAATAAGCCTGATTCAACTGTATTTGAAATGGTTTATTATCCACTAAATGGTTACGGCCGTCCGATTGCTGGCGAAGAAAGCATGGGACGTTATCGAATTCATGTTAAGGGCTTTATGGATCCAATGGTTTATCAAGTTGGACGTTTGATGACATTTACCGCACAGTTAAATGGTTTGGAAGAGGGAATGGTTGGCGAACATAAATATATTTTCCCAACAGCAGATGTTAGCGCTTATTATTTGTGGCAAAACGTGCAGCGTATTGATATTGGTAGAGTACATGTTTGGCCATACCAACACTGGTACATAAATCATCCCCGACCTTACCATAGAGGCGTTATTATTCGTGGCTCAGTTGGAACCAACGGCGGTAATCCAACTCGTTCAAGTGGTAATGCAACTCGTCCAAGTGGTGTGATAAATTATCCAAAACCTGTTAATACAAAAAGAACTGAAAGATAGCGGTAACTATTGGCCACTTTGGCAAAATAGTGCTGAGTATGCGGCAATGTATTGCCGCTTTTTTTTGTGTTTAAAAAAGGAAAGTAAGTGCAACAACCTCTAGAATTCCCGCTTTCGAATATCACTCTTTGTGGTATTGGTTATGGTGATCCAAGCAAACCTATGATTTTGGCATTACATGGTTGGCTAGACAATGCAGCTAGTTTTCAACCTATTGCTGAATACCTAAATGATTATTATATTCTGGCAATAGACATTACTGGGCATGGGTTGTCTTCTCATCGAAGCGATGGTGCGAACTACCACCTAACCGACTTCGTATTCGATATACATGAATTGGTTGAGTCTCAAGGATGGTCGTCATTTGTATTGATGGGGCATTCAATGGGCGGGATTATCTCAACTATATATGCCAGTTGTTTTCCAGAACATGTTAGTAAACTTATTTCAATTGAGTCTTTTGGACCTATGACTAAAGATACCCAAAGTAGTCCTACGCAGCTAAGGGACTCAATTATAAATAGACTAAAAGCGCAAAAAAGCGAAGCCACACACCCTCGAAGCATTGAGCGCACAATCGAAGCGAGAATAAAAGTGGGGGATATTAAATTAGAGTCCGCCACATTATTGATCACCCGAAATATCCGCGAGGACAATGGTCAATTATTTTTTACCACTGACCGGCGATTACGCACCTTTTCAGCCCTTAGAATGACAGAAGCCCAAGCAGAAGCTTTTATGCGCAATATTACCTGCCCTGTGTTGTTAATAACAGGGTCAAAAGGATATGAGTCAATGCGAACGATTTCACAAAAAAGAGTGGGCTGGGTTACCGATTTAACGGTCGCTGAATGTGAGGGGTATCACCACTTACATATGGACAACCCTAAGCCAGTTGCCGACAAAATAGTGCGTTTTTTAAACGTAACTTGAACTGGTCTTAGTTGTTAATCAATTGTTGATTTATCTTTGCGAAAGCTTTAGGTAGAATCGAGCGCTGTTTTATATACTATGCAATTATAATAATAAGTTGGTTTTTGCTCCTTTGCTAAGAGGGGAGCATAGAACCAGCGGCCTGGAGGTACAGTGGAAAAAATCTGGTTAAAGAATTATGACCCTAGGGTTCCTGCCGAAATCGATCCCGATCGTTATTCATCCATAGTCGATATTTTTGAACAATCTATCGAAAAATATGCTGCCAACATCAGTTATATCAATATGGGAAAAAGTATTACTTTTGCCGAGTTAGATACGCTCTCTCGTGATTTTGCTGCATATTTGCAAAATTCAGGGTTGAAGAAGGGCGATGCCGTGGCAATTATGATGCCTAACCTTATTCAATACCCAGTCGCACTGTTTGGTATACTTCGCGCGGGAATGACAGTGGTCAATGTTAACCCTTTATACACAGCAAGGGAGCTACAACACCAATTATCAGACTCCAACGCAAAAGCCATTGTTATTGTAGAAAACTTCGCTTGTACCTTGAGTGAAGTGATTAAAAACACAGCGGTAGAGACGGTATTATTAACTTCTATTGGTGATATGTTTTCGCCACTTAAAAAAGTCGTCACCAATTTTGCCATTAAACACATTAAAAAAATGGTGCCTGCCTTTGACCTACCCAATGCGAAGAAATTCTTAGTTGCGCTTAAATTAGGTCATGGCCAACCATATCAACGTCCTGAAATAACCGGCGAAGATTTGGCATTTTTACAATACACCGGTGGTACTACTGGTCTTTCCAAAGGCGCCATGTTAACCCATAGAAATATTGTGGCTAATCTGGAGCAAACCTCGAATATTTTAGAGAACGTTATAGAGCCAGGTAAAGAACTGGTTGTTACCGCTTTGCCTCTTTACCATATATTTGCATTGCAAGGTAATTGCCTGACCTTTGTTAAATTTGGCAGTCCTAACCTATTGATTACTAACCCTCGAGATATGCCTGGGTTTGTTGCTGAGTTGGCTAAGTATCCCTTCACTGTTATTACTGGTGTAAATACTTTATTTAATGGATTACTTAATACCCCAGGTTTTGCCGATTTAGATTTCAGTAAATTAAAATTTGCTTTGGGTGGTGGTGCAGCAGTACAACGTCCAGTTGCAGAACGTTGGCAAAAAACCACTGGATTTGTTTTGCTTGAAGGTTATGGGTTAACCGAATGTTGCCCAACAGTTACAGTAAACCCACCGCAACTTGAAGCCTATAAAGGTTCTATTGGTATGCCGGTACCTTCGACTGATATCAAGTTGGTTGACGAAGAAGGTAACGAAGTGCCTATGGGTGAATCTGGCGAAATGCTGGTTAAAGGTCCACAGGTGATGAAAGGTTATTTAAATCGCCCTGAAGCCACAGCTGAGATGATCGTAGACGGCTGGTTAGCCACAGGCGACATTGCCACATGTGATGAAGATGGTTATTTTTATATTGTTGATCGCAAAAAAGATATGATTTTGGTGTCAGGTTTTAACGTCTTTCCAAATGAAATTGAAGAAGTAGCAGCAATGCATGAAGATGTAGTCGAAGCTGCCGCAATAGGTGTGCCACATGACGTCTCTGGCGAAATTGTTAAATTAGTCGCAGTACGCAAAAACGATAATTTATCTGAAAAAGATTTAATCGAACATTGTCGTAAACACTTAACTGGTTATAAGGTACCGAAAAAAGTTGAGTTCACAGACGAGCTTCCTAAAACTAATGTTGGTAAGATACTGCGTAGAGAATTAAGAGATAAATAATCTCATCGCTTTACGTTTATACTCTAAGGGCTTTTGAACTTTCATCTGTTTCCTTGATAAAAAGCCGGCTCTAGCCGGTTTTTTTATGGAGCTTGTCATCACTAATTTGGAAATCCATGCAATACAATTTTATAACGAGTAATCAAGCACTCGCCGACTTTTGTCAGCAAGCCAGTCAGGCAGAAGCCATAGCAGTGGATACCGAATTTGTTCGTACACGTACCTTATACCCACAATTGGGACTTATTCAAATTTACGATGGGAAACAATTGGTGTTAGTTGATCCCCTATCAATTGATGACTTTTCCAGTTTGACTGAGTTATTAACCAACCCAAATGTGGTCAAAATATTACATTCGTGCTCTGAAGATTTAGAAACGTTTTGGCATGCATTTAAAGTAATGCCAAGCCCTATCTTTGATAGTCAGTTTGCCGCCAGTATCGTTGGAATGGGGCCTGCACTGGGTTATGCCAAGTTGGTAGAAATCATGCTTGATGTGATTGTCGATAAAGGCGAATCGCGCACAGATTGGTTAGCGAGGCCTTTACGTGATGAACAGTGTGACTATGCAGCTAAAGATGTTTTGTATTTGTTTCAACTTTATCCAGAGCTTAAAGCAAGGGTGGAAGAACAAAATAAACTTTCTTGGGTGTTTGATGAAATTGCTCATCTGGCAGCAAAAAAACAGACGCCAATACCTTTAGATTCAGTATATTTGACGATTAAAAATAGCTGGAAGCTCTCGAGTAAAGCTGTGTTGGTTTTGAAAGAATTGGCCGCTTGGCGTACCTCTACTGCAAGGCAGCGAGATATGGCATTAAATTTTGTGGTGCGAGAGGAAAATTTGGTTTCAATTGCTACACTGCAACCATCAAGTAAAAACGAATTACGCGCAATCCAAGGTATGAACCCTCACGAAGTAAGGATCCATGGTGATGCTTTGTTAGCCATAGTTGCTGACTGCAAAAAGGTAAGTGAAGAAGCTTATCCGCCAAGAGTAAAGCGATTAAATGATATCGAAGACTATAAAAATACGGCTGCAAGCGTTAAAAAATTATGCCTAAGTATCGCTGAAAAACATGGCATTCCACCTGAGTTGGTTGGTTCTAAAAAACAAATTAATCAATTACTTAAATGGTGTTGGTTTAATCAGGATGAAACCCGAGACATGGGCTTACAACCGGATTTATTGAGTAGTTGGCGTCGAGAGTTATTTGTTAATGATCTAGTTAAAATTGAAGCACTTAACCTTAGTAGTCAACAGTTTGAGGAAAAGTCATAATGTTGTGCGCGGTATACAAAAGCAGTAAAAAACAAGAAACCTATTTGTATGTGCCCGGCAGAGACGACTTTTCCAAAGTGCCCGAAGCACTGTTAAAAACATTTGGCACACCAGTATTTTTGATGATCATGCCATTGAAAAAAGACCGTGAACTGGCGCGTATAGATATTAATAAATTGCGTACTGAACTTAAAATGAATGGCTTTTATCTGCAGCTCCCACCCCCCACTGAAAACTTGCTTAAAACGCATTTGCAGCAACAGAACTCAGACTAAAACTAAATTCCATGAAATATAATTACTTCTTTTTACTATTTTTAGTCAGTCAATCTTTGTTTGCTAAACCAACCTTTGAGGAGTATTTGATTGATTTGAAGGTAGAAGCCGCAGAGCGAGGTTACGCATCTCATTTTGTTGAAAAGGTGTTCTCAGGCGTAACTTATCGTAAAAAAACAGTCACAGCGGATAAAAATCAACCTGAAACAAAATTAACACTAGATACTTACCTAGCTACCCGGGTTCCTGATTGGAAAGTTAAAAAAGCCATTAATTTAATGGCACAAAACTGGGATTTGTTAGACAGAGTCGAAAAGCAGTTTGGTGTGCAGAAACGTTTTATTGTTGCCTTATGGGGCAACGAAAGCAATTTTGGGCGTTTTATGGGTAAACATTCAGTGATTAATTCACTGGTGACCCTAGCTTATGAGGGTAGGCGAGAGACCTTGTTTAAAAAACAACTCTTTGCTGCTTTAAAAATCCTTCAGCAAGGACATATTGAATTAGAAGATTTTGTTGGTTCATGGGCCGGTGCTATGGGCCAGAGTCAATTTATGCCCACCTCATTTTTAGACTATGCTATTGATTTTAATAACGATGGTAGAAAAGATATATGGAATAATAAGGCTGATGTATTTGCATCTATTGCTAATTTTCTTAAAAAAGAGGGTTGGAGCAGTGATTTAACTTGGGGTCGTCAAGTTAGCTTGTTAGAAAATTTTGTGTTTTCTGTAGTGGGTTTGCATCCAGCTAATAAGCGATTGTTAGCTGATTGGCAGGACATGGGGGTCAGGCGTTACGATGGCCAAGATTTACCCAAAGTGCCAATAAAAGCGTCACTAATTAACCCTGATGGAGAACAAGGGCGGATATATTTAGTATACGAAAATTTTCATACATTAATGAAATGGAACCGTTCGAGCTATTTTGGAGTATCAGTCAGTTACTTATCGGATCGCATTAAAAAAGGGTCATAAAAGGATGTTTGAATATAGACATAGTGATAGTGATGGCAAAAGTATTGATTTGCCCGTTGGCAAAGTAGTCTGTGTAGGGCGAAATTATCTCCAACATATCAAAGAATTAGAAAATGAAGTGCCAAGTGAACCATTGTTGTTTATTAAACCGAGTACAGCATTATCACATCTGCATAAACCAGTAGTCATACCTAAAGAGTTAGGTCCTTGTCATAATGAATTGGAACTGGCGATATTGATTAAGTCTACTCTGAGCAATGCCTGCATAGAGAATGTAGAAGCAACCATTTGGGGAGTAGGTCTAGGTTTAGATTTAACACTACGGGATGTTCAAAATGTTTTGAAAAAGCAAGGCCATCCATGGGAGCGTGCAAAAGCTTTCGACTTTAGTTGCCCTATGTCGCAATTTGTCATGAAAGACCGAATTGAAAATTTATCCGATATAAATTTTAGTTTGCATGTGAATAATGAATTAAGGCAACAGGGTAATAGCCAAGATATGTTGTTTACTGTACTAAAGTTATTAGCAAATATTTCTAAAACCTTTACCCTTTTACCTGGGGATATTGTAATGACGGGCACGCCAAAAGGCGTAGCAGCGTTATCAGTTGATGATCAGTTAACAATAGAATTGAATGAACATTTTTCAGTTAAGACATGTGTTGTATAAATTATGAAGTTTTCTTTTGAGTTTGTAGTAGACCCAGCAAATAAATTGTTGATTTGTGAAGCTTTTGGCGAAGCGGACGACATTATTGATATTGAACATATGTTAAAAACCATTGTAAAAATAGCCGGTAAAAATCAAGTGAAAAATGTGGTGCTAGATGGCACCGAATTTAAAATTCTTTGTACTAACGTTGAAATCGCTAGTCTCCTGATGACAATTCAGGAGAACGATTGGCTTGGTGATTTAAAAATCGCTAGGATTGTCAATCCAGAGCTGAATATACAGAATGTGATCGAAGGTATGGCTGAAAAGTTATCTTTGTCGATTAAAAATTTCGAGACAAGAAGTGAAGCGATGCTTTGGTTGATGTTTGATAAAGTGCGAGATGAGCCTTAATGAATAATAAATGTAGGAACTTGCATGGATAAGTATTGGGAAACCACGCCTCTTGAAAAGATGACTGAAAAACAATGGGAAGGTGTATGTGATGGTTGTGCCAAATGTTGTTTACATAAATTTATAGATGATGAAAGCGTTACCGAGCCTGCTACGACTGATCAAATTAATGTGGGTGAAAAGATTCACTACACTAATATTGCCTGTAATTTATTAAATACTAAAACCTGTTTATGTACCCAGTACTCAGAACGAACCACACTTGTACCAGAATGCGTCAAACTAACAAAAAGTAATCTTCAAGATATCTTTTTTATGCCTCCCAGTTGCAGTTATCGCAGACTATACGAAGGTAGAGGACTACCCAGTTGGCATCCTCTGTTAAATAACAATAAAAAGTCAGTTATGCATAAAACAGGCATGTCAGTAAGGGCTAAAACAGTATCTGACAAAGATGTAGATCTTGAACAATTCGAAGACTACATCGCATTATGGCCGATTGAAGATTTAGATTAGAACTATTAAAGCAACCCTTCTAAATATCTAGAAGGGTTGCTAGTATTTAACTGTTTCTATCTAGATGTTCAAAATCGACTTCTTCGTCTTTTATTCCAGCATCAGGATCGTTGTACACTTCTAAATCTAATTCGTTTTCACTTTTAGCCACTATACAAGCCACCATACAGTCACCAGTTACATTAACAGCGGTGCGGGTCATATCTAATAACCTGTCCACGCCTATGATAAGTGCAATGCCTTCTACAGGTAAATTTACTTGTTGTAGCACCATAGCCAGCATTATAAGGCCTACACCTGGCACGCCTGCTGTGCCTATAGAAGCAAGTGTTGCGGTGAGTATGACCATCATGTAATCACTCATAGTTAAATCTACTGCGTAAACTTGTGCAATAAATACGGTGGCTACACCTTGCATGATGGCGGTACCATCCATGTTAATGGTTGATCCAAGGGGCACAGTAAAGGAAGCAACAGAGCGTTTTACTCCCAGTTTTTTAATGGCCGTTTCCATGGTAATAGGTAACGTCGCGCTACTACTCGATGTACTAAAAGCAAACAATGCAGCATCGCGCATTTTTCTAATCAAGGTGAGTGGGCTCAAACCACTAATTGTTTTTAAAATAATAGGGTAGGAGACAAACGCGTGGACCAACAAGACAAATACAACCAGCAAGAAGTACTTAAGTAAACTCGCAATGGTGTCAAAACCTATAGTGGCGAACAACTTGGCCATCAAGACGAATACACCATAGGGTGCCAGGTTCATCAAAATAGTCACCAGCTTCATAATAACGGTGCTTAAATCTTCAAATACTGCAGTCAGTCTTTTACCAGTATCACCTGTCATCGCCATGGCTATACCAAATAACACAGCAAACACAATGATTTGTAACATGTTTCCTTCGGCCATCGCATTGATGGGATTGGTAGGCATCATATTGATGATAACTTGACCTAAGGTTGGCGCTTCTTTGGCAACATAGGTGGATTCAGTTGTTAGGTTTAATCCCTCGCCCGGAGCAACTAACAAGGCAAAAGTTACCGCTAGACTTATCGCAATGGCCGTTGTAGTAATATATAGCAATATCGACTTGCCACCTAAACGTCCTAGTTTAGACGGATCTGACAAGCTAGACGTGCCACATACCAAAGAAACAAAAACTAAAGGTACAACCAGCATCTTTAAACTGGCGATAAATATACTTCCCACTACATTAAATATACCTTCGACTAAAAGTGCATACGTTGAAACATGCAAGCCGAATACACTAAAGGAAAAATCTCCGCTATCATCAAACAACCATTGTAATAAAGCTCCGATAACTATTCCGGCAATCATGCCGATAAAGATCCGAGCGGTAAGTCCAAGTTTTTGTGATGTGGGTTTTGGTGATGATAAGTTTGTTGATGTGGTCATGAAAATCCTAAGCTTTATTTTTGTTAAAAGTCGCGAATATTAGTGCTGTTGAATTTGGTTTCTAGTTAACCTGAAGCTAGGTTAACAAGATTGTTGGTTAAGCTGAACTGTTTAAGTGAATTTGCCATCACAATATGGCTCATGTGTATAGGAAAGGTTTATGATTTTACGTTTTAGAACACTGTTTGGATTTTTGGCTCTACTTAGCCTTTTCTCTTGTGGAGGCGGAGGAAGCCTGTCTCGTGATGATAGTGTCGGTGGCGGCAACACCGGCGGTGGGACGGTTACTGTCACTAGAAGTATACAATTGGTGTTTACCGATTCAAGCGGGCAACCATCGACCTCATTGACTGAATCGACTCCTTTGACGTTAACTGCAACTGCAACTGACTCAAATGGTGACCCGGTTACTTCTACTTTAATCACCTACACATTTCAGCCTGAAGGATTGGCAGTATTTGGTAATGATTCTGGTACAGCCTCTACAGATTCAAATGGCGTGGCAACGATTAACATCTTGGTTGGCGAGAACTCTGGTGCGGGTGAAGTAACCGCCACTCTCAGTTCTGGTGAAACAGCCACTACTACTTATAACTCGGCAGGCACCACCTTTGTTGGCGAGCAACCAGCCTCATTGGACTTATATGCTAGTTCAATTCAATTAGCGTCAAGTGGTTCTGACGAAATAGAACTCATCGCTTTAGTAAAAGATGCAAATAATGTATTGCTCGAAGGTGTAGATGTGACATTTTCTGTTAACTCTGAAGCTAGCTTACAAGTTACTCAAGGCACAACAGGCCCAGATGGTATAGCTAGAGCATTATTGGATACTCAAAATAAACCTGAAAACAGAACGATTACTGTTATCGCTAGTGCATCTGGTTTGGCGGAATCGGAAACCTTAGATATTGCAGTCGTAGGTACCCAAATAAATATAGATGGTGCTTCATCGGCTATTATCGATGCTCCTGTGCTGCTTACCATTAGTTTACTTGACTCAGATGGTAAAGGTATTGCTAACTCAGAGTTGAGCGTGAGTGCGCTTACTGGAGCGATAAGTAATACCTCGCCGGTTACCACTACTAGTGGTCAAGTAACGATAGAATATTTAGCCAGTGCATCGGGTGAAGATGTCATTACTGCTAGTGCTCTGAATGCTCAAAGTACCTTTGATATTGTTATCCAACAAGATGACTTCTCCTTTACTACAGTTCCAGCACAAGAGATTGCTTTGAATGAAACCGGCACTTTGACCTTAACTTGGTTAAGAGATGAGGTTGAATTTGTTGGCGGTGATATTTCATTTACATCCTCTCGAGGCACTATTACGCTGGCAGATGATGTCACTGATGCCAATGGCCAAGCTAGCTTTAGCATAGAGTCAGACAATGCAGGTTTTGCTTCAATCTCTGCCACTGGGACTGACGGGGCAGGTGTTCTGGTTAGCGCAAGAGCGGAAGTTGAGTTTGTTGCTACCGTTGCAGATAACATCATAGTGGATGGCTCGCCAGATTCTGTTGGACCAGATGGACAAACGAGTACCATTACTGCAGTGGTAAGAGATGCTGCTGGTAATTTGGTTAAAGGTAAAGTCATTAACTTTTTAGTCGATGATGTCAGTGGCGGTAATATTTCAGTGAACCAAGCCACAACTGACCGTAGCGGTATCGCTTCTACAGTTTATCAATCGAATGCTGTTAGTACCTTTGAAGCGGTGAAAGTGTATGCCACGGTTGATGACAACCAATCTATTTCAAACTTTACTAGTTTAACGGTAGGGGCGAGAGCATTTGATGTGTCTATTGGTACAGGTAGATTAATTGAAATACCTACAGATTCTTCTTATTCAAAAGAGTTTTCAGTGTTTGTCACTGACCCTGACTCCAACCCAGTTGAAAATGTTAATTTAACCTTTTCAGCAACACCAGAAAAGTTTGCGTTAGGCGGTGTTTATCGTAAGGGGTTTTGGGTATATAACGAAGAATTAGATGTGTGGCAGACCTTTACCACAGCCGTATGTGCAAACGAAGATGTGGATGGAAATGGCATTTTAGATGCCGGAGAAGATATTAATGGTGATGGACAGCTTACTCCAGGTAATGTCGCTTCTATTCCTGCCACAGGTGTGACCGATGCGAACGGCCAAATGTTAGTTGACATCAGTTACGCAAAACAATTTGGTGCATGGGCAGATATTACTATTGCGGTAAATGGAGAATCCGCTGGTAGCGAAGCCTCAGAAACACAAAACTTCAGTTTGAGTGTAGCGGCTGCAGATTTAAAAGATGAAGCCTCTCCGCCACCTAATAGTCCTTATGGAATAGGCGCAAACTGCAACGATATAGATTAAATAAAAAAGCCCGATAGATTCGGGCTTTTTACTAAATGAAGATTAACAATTATTCAATCTAGGCTCGGTTTTTACCGGGCTTTTAGTTGTTTGACACTGACAATTATTAAACCTGTTGGAAAGGATAAACCGAACCCAAACTCAATAATTGGGTCAACTCATCTAACGCTGTTCTAGATTCAATTAATAATTGTGGATCACTCAGATCGTTCACATGTAAGGTATCGCGATAATGTTTATCAACCCAAGTATTTAAGCGCTCAAATTGACTGTCGTTAATTAATGTACTTTGATTCACTGCAGCATATTCTTTTTCATTCATCGCCACTCGTAAGCGCAAACAGGCTGGTCCACCACCGTTACGCATGCTCTCTTTAACATCATGGTAATAAACATGTTTAATCGGCGTGTTTTGCCCGACTAAATTAGTTAAATAGTTAGACACGGCTGGATTTTCTTTACAGTCAGTAGGTGCAATTATTGCCATATCACCATTCGCTAACGTGATAATTTGAGTGTTAAATAAGTAACTTTTAATCGCGTCTTGCACAGTCACTTCATCAGTTTTTACACAGATAAAGTGCAAGTCATCGCCAACAAATTTTTGTTTTATTTCAGCAATTGCCTGTGGTGATTGATAGAAGGCTTGTTCGTGATAGAACAAAACATTTTGGTTACCTACGGCAATCACATCATTATGAAATACACCTTGATCAATTAAATCAGGGTTTTGCTGCACATAAACAATATTTTCATCGCTAAGTCCGTGCAATCTGGCTACTGCTTGACTCGCTTCGAGTGTTTGTCGTGCTGGGAATTTTTTCGGTGCAGGTTTGCTGGTATCAAACGCATGACGGCCATAAACAAATATTTCTAGACCCGTTTTGCCATATTCTCTGCAAAGGCGTGTGTGGTTAGCTGCGCCTTCGTCACCAAAGTGTTCGTTATCTGGCAAATGAGTATGATGTGCAAAATACTCTTTATTGGCAAAGGTCGCTTGCAGAATTCTGCCAGTAACTTCTGGTTCCAATGACCTATGGTACTTATTGGTTAAATTGGCAGGAGTGAAGTGAACTTTTCCATCACCGGTATCCGCGCTAGGTGATACGGTAGCCGCATTGGCAGTCCACATACTTGACGCCGAACAACATGCCTGAAATATAGCCGGAACCTGTTTGGCGGCCATGGCTAAAACGTTCGCATCAGTTCCACCAAAGCCTAATCTACGCAGTGAAGCAATGTCAGGCCGCTCCTGTGGCGCCAGAACACCTTGAACCATGCCAAGGTCAGCTAGGGCCTTCATTTTCTTTAACCCTTGCTTAGCGGCCTGTTTAGGACTGCTTGAAGCACTCGCATTACTCAACGATGCTACATTACCGTATGACAACCCTGCATAATTATGGGTCGGTCCCACTAATCCATCAAAATTGGCTTCAAACTGCTTCATTTAAACCTCACTTACTGTTGTTTATCCATGACAATTAGGTCATTTACACCTGATATTTTTTGTCTAAAATAACGTTCAAGAAACGAATTGCTGAGCATTATACTGTTTTTGTTTGTTCTGCCAATGCAGCTGTTCGAAAAGTGAACAGCGAAATGCGCCGCAAAAAAAAGAATATTGGATAAGTATGAAGAAGAACTTGTTTTATATTCATTTTGTCGATATATGTTAAAAAGCATTTTTGAGAGGTAAATGTGTAGTTACGTTTGCCTAACCAATAAAAACCTATAAAAATCAAAGGTTAAAACCAATTTATGGCAAAACATCTAGTCATTGTCGAATCACCGGCAAAGGCAAAAACGATTAATAAATATCTCGGCAAAGATTTTATTGTTAAATCTAGTGTCGGTCACGTTCGGGATCTTCCTCACAAGGCTGTGGGCAAAGTTGCGCCTAAAAAACCAGCAAAAGAACTCAAACTTCTCTCTGAAAAAAAGCGCGAAAAGTATTTGCGTGAATATGACTATAAAAAATTAGTCGATCGTATGGGTATCGATCCTAAAAATGATTGGCAAGCTCATTACGATGTGCTAGAAGGTAAAGAAAAAGTTGTTAACGAACTCAAAAAGTTGGCAAAAAATGCCGACACTGTTTATCTCGCAACGGATTTGGATAGGGAAGGGGAAGCCATTGCTTGGCATTTGCGTGAGTTAATTGATGAACCTGGCAAAGATTTTCAGCGAGTGGTATTTAACGAAATCACTAAAAACGCAATCCAAGAAGCCTTTTCGCATCCTGGAAGATTGAATATAGAAATGGCGAATGCCCAACAAGCCAGACGTTTTCTGGACCGTGTTGTAGGTTTTATGGTGTCGCCATTATTGTGGAAAAAAGTAGCTCGAGGCTTGTCAGCAGGCCGTGTTCAATCGGTTGCTGTGCGTTTAGTTGTTGAACGTGAACGGGAAATTAAAGCCTTTGTACCTGAAGAATTTTGGGATCTACATGCAGATTTAAATACCGCAAAACAAACCAACTTGCGTATGCAAGTGGTCAGAGAAAGTGGCGCGGCATTTAAGCCGGTGAATAAAGCCCAGACTGACAAAGCCGTGAGCTTTTTAGAAAGTGCGAGTTATCAAGTGGTTAGTCGCGAATCTAGGCCTACTCAGAGTAAACCGTCAGCGCCTTTTATCACTTCAACGCTACAACAATCTGCCAGTACCCGTTTGGGCTTTGGTGTAAAGAAAACCATGATGATGGCTCAGCGTTTGTATGAAGCCGGTCACATTACTTACATGCGTACTGACTCTACCCACTTGGGTAAAGAAGCAGTAGACAGCTGCCGCGATTACATTACCGATAATTTTGGCAATAACTACTTGCCAGAAAATCCGATTAAATATGGCAGTAAAGAAGGCGCACAAGAGGCTCATGAAGCTATTCGCCCCTCTAATGTGTTACTGAAATCTGAATCCATCACAGATGTTGAGCGTGATGCGCAACGTTTATACGAATTAATTTGGCGTCAGTTTGTGGCATGTCAAATGACCCCTGCTAAATATGATGCAAGTACCATCAGAGTCAAAGCAGGTGAGTTTGAATTAACCGCAAAAGGCCGCGTATTAAAGTTTGATGGTTGGACTAAAGTACAAAACCCACAGCGTAAAAAAGGTGAAGAAGATTTATTGCTACCTGATGTAAAAGAAGGCGAAAATTTAGATCTTAAAACTCTTGATCCTAAACAACACTTTACCAAACCAGTGGCCCGTTTTAACGAAGCTTCGTTAGTTAAAGAATTGGAAAAACGTGGTATTGGTCGCCCATCTACTTACGCCAGTATCATCTCTACCATTCAAGATAGAGGTTACGCAAGAATCGAAAGTAAACGCTTCTATGCTGAAAAAATGGGTGAGATTGTTAACGATCGCTTGATGGAAAATTTTGACGATCTTATTGGTTACGATTTTACCGCGAACATGGAACAACAGCTTGATGCAATTGCCGAAGGAAAAGCCTCATGGAAAGGAGTGTTAGACGAGTTTTATGTGGACTTTGAGCAAAAATTACATATTGCTGAAAAGTCGCCAGAAGAAGGGGGGATGCGTTTAAATCAGGCTATTCCTACTGATATTGAGTGCCCTAAATGTGGACGTCCAATGAATGTTCGTACCGCTAGCACAGGCGTGTTTTTAGGTTGTTCTGGTTACAGTTTACCGCCTAAAGAGCGCTGTACAGGTACTATGAATTTGACCTCTGGTGATGAAGTCATCAAAGTCGAAGATGAAGAAGAATTAGAAACCGAAGTATTACGTTCAAAACGCCGTTGTGATGACTGTGGTACAGCTATGGATAGCTATTTAGTCGACGAGTCTCGCAAGTTACATGTGTGCGGAAACTCTCCAGCGTGTGAAGGCATTCAAGTGGAAAAAGGCACCTTTAAAATTAAAGGTTATGAAGGGCCTATTCTTGAGTGTGATAAATGCAAATCGAATATGGAATTGAAAAGCGGCCGTTTTGGTAAATATTTTGGTTGTACTAACGAGGAGTGTAAGAACACTCGTAAGTTACTCAGAAATGGCGAAGCCGCGCCACCTAAAGAAGATCCTACTGATTTGCCTGAATTAGAATGTGTTAAATCTGATGCGCATTTTGTACTCAGAGACGGTGCATCAGGCATTTTCTTAGCGGCGCATAATTTTCCTAAATCAAGAGAAACCCGTGCTCCGCAAGTGGCAGAGTTGGCTCGATTTAGAGATAGAATTTCGCCCAAGTTTTATTATTTGGCCGATGCACCTGCTAAAGACCCCGATGGCAACCCAAGTATCGTGCGTTACAGCCGTAAAACTAAGCAGCAATATGTAATGTCAGAAAACGAAGAAGGTAAAGCCACAGGTTGGTCTGCTTGGTGTACTGATGGAAAATGGAAAGTAGAAGATAAACGTAAGAAACCTAAAAAGTAACTTAGCCAGTTTATCCTTTTATTCTACGGCAGCTTCTGGCTGCCGTATTGTTTTAAACTTTATAAAAATGGCATTCAATTATGGCCCTCTCTCTACAAGAGCAATTACTCAAAGCCGGTTTAGCTGATAAGAAAAAAGCCAAACAAGTTCGTCAACAAAAAAACAAACAAGCCAAAGCGCAGAAAAACCATAATGTGGTGCAAACCAATGAAGCAAAATTGGCTGCTGAAAAATTAATTGAAGCAAAAAAATCCAAAGATAGAGAGCTTAATAAAAAAACCAAACAAGAAGCCGAAAAAAAGGCACTAGTTGCGCAAATCAAACAATTGATTGAAGCGAATAAACAACCTAAATTTGCCGGCTCCAAGCGTGAAGAAGAAGTGGTGTGTAATTTCACCGATGGCACGTTAATCAAACGTATGTATGTTAGCCAATCTACGCAAAAACAAATCAGCCAGGGCAAACTTGCTATTGTTAAACTAAACGACGGTTATGAATTGGTGCCTATGCCGGTAGCCAATAAAATTGACGAGCGAGATGAGTCTATTGTGGTGTATCGCGCGGATAATATTAGCGAAGAGGATCAGAAAAGTAGTGAAAATGATAAATGGTATGCTGAGTATGATATTCCAGATGATTTGAATTGGTAAGGTCAACTGAGCTTTGGTTAATTATTCCAGATCATTCATCAACTAAGCTGTGGTTTTTTGTTATTAACACTTTGCTTTGTATAGCAGGCTTTTTGAAAAGGGCAGAGCAAAAATAATAAGCGCTTAAGGTGGTCAATTATGTTGCCAATAAAAAAGTTACTCGACAGATTAAAATTACGTCATGGCGCGTCCTATTATTTGTTATCTACCTTTGGTGAAGTGTTTTTGATAGTGCTTGGTATTCTATTAGCGTTGCAATTTGATAACTGGGATAAGAATCAGGAATATCGTGAAATTGAAAATCAGTATTATCAGGATTTATCCAGCCAGTTGCTCGATGACAAACGCACCTTACAAGCGCAAATAGAATACAGTAATGAGTTTCGTGAACAGTATAAAAAAGCGCTACAAATTATTGCCACCAATGATCAATCCAGAAAACATGAATTGGCCCAATACGCACTTAATCTCAAGAGTTATTCTGACTTTAGACGCAAAAGTACTATCTACCAAACTCTAGTCAGTAGCGGTGATATCAAACACATTAAGCATAAAAACTTAATTACAATGTTACAAATTCTTGAAAGTGAATACAGCTACATTGAACGAATAGAAGATACGCACCTTGAAGTGATATTAGAAAGTATATTTCCCTCTTTTTTGATCAAGGCTATCCGAATTTCTGATTTGAGCCTAATACAGCCAGAGCTTTTATATAATTACCAATTTGAGAATATTGTCATTGTGACAGTCGATTTAATGGATGAAAAAACTGATATTTACAAAAGAGCAATTAAAGAAATTGACAAAATTATTGAGCAGATTGAGGCCAATAAAGTAAGCAGTTGAACGGTAGCCTTTTAATGCGTATTTATTGAGAGATTAAGTTGTGTTGTGAATGGTTTAAGTAAATTCTTGGATCTCAGTCTTCAAACAATCAATAAAAGCACTGAGTTTTAAAGGCATGTAATCTCTGCTTGGATAAACTAACCATGCTGAGGTATCAAAATCTGCTGCTGCACATTCATATTTGGGAAATAAGTCTATCAAGCTGCCATTTTTCAATTCATCACGACACAGCCAATCAGGGAGTAATGCCACTCCAAGGCCCGCAACAGCACTGGCGGTCATTGTCATACCATGGGAAATCAATAAATGCCCTGTGACAGGCACCACCAGTTCTTTTTTATTAGCTTGACGAAATTTCCATGCTTCACGATATCCAGGAATTGAAAACCTAAGACATTCAAGTTCACTTAAACATAGCGGGCTTTTTGTAATGCTACTGGATTTGATAAAAGCCGGACTAGCACACACAACAAACTTTCTGGGTGCCAACTCTTTACAAATAAAATCATCCGTTGGCCTTTTACCAAAACGAATCGCAACATCAATTTGTTGCTCAACAATATCCACATGGTTGTCTGCAAGCACCAAATCGATTACTAATTGGGGATACTTTTTCCTCATTACTGGCAATAAAGGTACTAATTTTTTTTGCCCAAAAGAGGTACAAGCCGAAACTCTAAGATTACCAATAGGTTCATTCGATAGATCTAAAGCCTGTTCCCCAGCTTTTAGAAATGTAGCCACTAGTCCTTCTACTTGCATAAAGTAGGACTTTCCTGCCTCAGTCGGCGATAACTTGCGGGTTGTTCGTTGGAAAAGTCGAAAACCTAAGGTGGTTTCAAGTTTTCGGATAGACCGCGATACAGAAGAGGGGTCAATGTTTCGTATTCTGGCGACTTCGGCAAAACTGTTTCGTTTCACTACTTCAACAAATAATTGGATATTGTTTAAATCCATTCGTGCTCTCCTTACATGAATGTAATGATTATATGCCTATTTACTGCGCAAGTAACCAGTTGTATTCTTTGCAACGTGTTAGACAATCAAAATCTAGATAAAGGAGTATTTCAAATGGGATTAAAGTTTTATAAGCAATTTTTTACTAGTAAAAAAGAAGTCTTAGACGATATTGAAAAAAATGGAACTTGGCCAACTACATTTGTATCGGGATCCACAGACGGGCCTCCAGTACATTGGCATAAAGATGAAGTGCAGGCTTATATTATGGAAGGAGAAACGGATTTTCTCGATGCTGAAACAAACAAGAGAACGATGGTCAGCGCTGGGGATAAAATAATAGTGCCTATGGGAGAGCTGCATGCCGAAGGTGCGATTAAAGATCGTGTTGTTTATATTCTTGCATTACCAGAACCAAGGCTACCAGAAGACTTCCTGACTATGTTTACGCCTGAACAACGCACTAACCAATGACACTAAGTCATTTTTTAACATAGTGTTACACCAATACAAAGAACGCCTTAGCTTTGTGCCTTTTTGTTTTTAAAATGGCTAGGGCGTTTAACCTAACTAAATAGAATATGTTTTTTTTACTCTTGTTAAATCTTGTTTCGACTCGAACAAGCTTTCGAAAAAGATTCACTCCTAGTAATGAAATACAAAACATTGATTTTCAAACGGGTAGGTAAATGCACATTTAGGACGAAGCACACTTCAATAGTTTCTCTTTTGTTTTAACAATTAATGTGGATAACTGCTCTTGCATTAATAAACGCTATTCTTTGATAGGAGTTTACTATCAGTGCAATCAATATCCTTCATTAGAGTCAGTTAATCGTTAGTGCTACCTTTATTAATACTTAAGCTGAGATGCTAATTTAATTTGTGGATACAACATAAGGAATTAAATGACATGAGTGACATAGAAAAATGCCCGGTAATGGGCGGTGGTGACAAGAAAAAGTCAGTATCATCTAACAATCAGCATTGGTGGCCCAATCAGGTAAACCTTAAAGTTCTTCATCAAAATACGAGTGAATCAGATCCTATGGGTGAAGGTTTTAACTATGCTGAAGCGTTCAAAACACTAGATTTAGATGCTGTTATACGCGATCTACATGCGCTTATGACTGACTCACAGGATTGGTGGCCTGCCGATTATGGCCATTACGGACCATTCTTTATACGTATGGCATGGCATAGTGCTGGTACATACCGAACTGTTGATGGCCGTGGTGGGGCAGGCAGTGGTAACCAACGTTTCGCTCCTATTAATAGCTGGCCAGATAACGTTAATTTAGATAAAGCCCGTCGACTTCTTTGGCCGATTAAACAAAAATACGGTCGCAAAATTTCATGGGCTGATTTGATGATTTTAACCGGAAATGTTGCCTTAGAATCTATGGGCTTTAAAACCTTTGGTTTTGCCGGAGGCCGCGCCGATATTTGGGAGCCTGAAGAAGATATCTACTGGGGACCCGAGGGCGAGTGGCTAAATGATGAGCGATACAAAGGCGACCGTGAACTAGAGGGTAATCTTGCTGCAGTTCAAATGGGATTGATTTATGTGAACCCCGAAGGCCCAAATGGTGAGCCAAGTGTTTTAGCGTCGGCTCGCGATATTCGTGAGACATTCGCGCGTATGGCGATGAACGACGAAGAAACCGTTGCGCTAATTGCAGGTGGGCATACTTTTGGCAAAGCTCACGGAGCAGGTGATGCAGCCCATGTTGGTGCAGAGCCAGAAGGCGCTAGTCTTGAAGAGCAAGGTTTCGGCTGGACAAGTTCATATAAGAGCGGTAAAGGCGGTGACACCATTTCTAGTGGTTTAGAAGGAGCGTGGACTAATACGCCCATTCAATGGGATAACAGTTATTTTGATATTCTTTTTGCCTATGACTGGGATATGGTAAGAAGTCCCGCTGGTGCCATTCAGTGGGTTCCAACCGATCCATCTGCAGCAAATGTACCTGATGCTCACGATAGTACTAAAAAGCATTTACCGATTATGTTTACCAGTGATTTGGCTTTACGTATGGATCCTGAATACGGAAAAATTTCTCGTCGTTTTCATAAAAACCCAGAAGAATTTGCTGATGTTTTTGCACGGGCTTGGTACAAATTAACCCATCGTGATATGGGACCATTCTCTCGCAGTCTTGGCAAGTTAGTACCTACTGAAGCACTTATTTGGCAGGATCCTGTTCCTTCTGTTGATCATGATTTAATTGACGAAGCTGATGCAACAAGCCTTAAAGCTAAAATTTTAGCCACAGGTTTGTCTGTGCATCAGTTAGTTAACACCGCTTGGTCATCCGCTGCAACGTTTCGTGGCAGTGATATGCGTGGTGGTGCTAATGGTGCACGTATTGCGCTTGCTCCGCAAAAAGATTGGGAAGTAAATAATCCACCACAACTTGCTATTGTTTTGGCGGCACTTAAAGGTGTTCAAAGTGATTTTAATGCGGCGTCTGGTAGTAAAAAAGTTTCACTTGCTGATCTTATTGTTCTAGCAGGTTCAGCTGCAATTGAAAAAGCTGCAAAAGATGCGGGCAGTGATATTCGCGTGCCATTTTCAGCTGGGCGTACTGATGCTCTACAAGAACAAACCGATGTTGAGTCCATAGCCGTGCTAGAGCCTATTGCCGATGGATTTCGTAACTACATTTCAACCTATACCAACTTCGAACCTGGAGACTTGTTAGTTGATCGCGCGCAGTTATTTAATTTAACTGCACCTGAAATGACAGTGCTGCTTGGTGGACTTCGTGTTTTAAATGCTAATACTAATGGCATTACTAACGGCGTATTCACTGATAAACCAGAAACTTTGACAAATGATTTCTTTGTTAATCTACTCGATATGAGTACTAAATGGAGCAAAACCGGTAAAAACGCTTATCAAGGCAATGATCGCAAGACAGGCGCTGCTAAGTGGAATGCAACAGACGTTGACTTACTCTTCGGCTCCAATTCAATCTTACGCTCTATTGCTGAAGTGTATGCCTGTGCAGATTCAACAGAAAAGTTCCTTGCTGATTTTGTAACCGCATGGAATAAAGTCATGAACGCAGACCGTTTTGACTTAGTTTAAAATGCGTTAGATTGATGTGCTGATTAAGGCATGAAGCAGATAGTAATATACTAAAAGCGCTTCAATTGAAGCGCTTTTTTATTGATTATCTGTATTAATTAAAACCATGTTTATGTGGTGCTACACCCAAAGTTTATTGGGCGCAGTTTGGTTAGGTAGTTTATTGTGTTTTTAAAACAGAAAAGGTCTACTTATCTTTCGTCTTGGGTGTTTTTATTCTCAAAACCCTCTAGGGATATGGCCTGCGACTAAAGTATCAGTCTGGTTTTCTAGGCTCTAATCAGGCGTTGTGCTAATCTAAGTTTGTGTTTTAGTGTTATCGAATTCTGAATTTAGATGAAGAAATCAGATGAATTAGGAAAAGTTAATAATGAATATGCCAAAAGCTAACTGTAGTAGTATCGACCGCATTATCCGAGCGATTTTAAGTGTTGCATTACTTTTGCTCTGTGTGTTTTATTGGGAAGAAATAGGAGATATCTTCCTACAATCCTTTATTTTGATTTTTGCCATTATGAACTTGATATCCACCACAATTGGTTGGTGTCCGGTCTACAAACTCGCCAATATCAATACCTGCAAAACAGATTTCTCTTAGACTTCAGTTGCTGATATGCGAGGCAATGGCTCTATCAAATCAGATACCAGTTTACGCAGACGCTTAGTTTTTGGCTCGGTGGGCTTAGCTGTTGCGGTATCTGTTATATTTATTTCAGTTGCATACAAATTGGCTGGTGATCTAGGTGAATCGATTGAACTAGAAAATACAAGTAAACTGGCTACTCAGCTAATTCAACAAATGTCCCTTATTTCTTCTCAGCCATTAGAAGACTCAACTCCCAGTCAACAACTTAAAACTAGCCACATATTTCAATCCTTGGATGCAGAAGTTGTTGGAATTGAAATATGGTTTGTTGAACAACAGGTTACGGTTAGAAACTATCCAGAATGGGCCTATCCAAATGATGTTTCAATGGCTATTGAGAGTGGCATTGAAAGTAGTGGCTTTATTGAGAACGATAAAGAGCGTTTGTTTTGGATCTACAAATCAGACTCTGACTCAGGTTTTGCAGTACTATTACTGCGCAGGATTAGTACTTTAAATAAAGCCTTAGAATATGTTGTCAAAAGGCTGTCTATTACCGCATTTTTAACATTCTGGGTGGCAGTGTGGGCGGCACTTGTTATTTCTGCATTAATTACCAACCGTTTCGAGAAAAACAATAAAAGGTTGGCTTATATGGCTAACCATGATGACTTAACGAAATTACCAAACCGTTACTACCTCATTTCGGTGTTAAACGATTTTTTGAGAAAAATAAAAAATTCTGAGGCTAGCGTTAAACAAAGTAAAGGTACCTTGTTATTAATTGACCTAGATAAGTTTAAAGAGGTCAATGACACTATGGGTCATGCTGCGGGAGATGAGTTGCTTGTTTCTATTGCTAAACGTCTGTCTGAACTAGCCGGATCTAAGGGCGAGGTTATAAGGTATGGAGGTGATGAATTTGTTATTTGGTATGAAGGGCTTGATAGTGTAACTGCAGAAAGTGTAGCGCAAGATATTGTCTTTGCCTGTCGCCAACCTTTATTAGTCAATAATAATCAGTTTGAAATTGGAGCTAGTATAGGAGTTGCCTGTTACCCAGAACATGGAACAAAAATTGACGAGTTGTTTAAACGAGCTGATATTGCTATGTATCATGCTAAAAAGTTGCGACTGGGTTATCAGTTATTCGACCAGACACTCAATTCCAAGTCAGATCTTTGGGTAACATTACGAGGGCAATTAAATAACGCCCTAAAGCACAACCAGTTTATTTTGCATTACCAACCAAAAGTTAGGTTACCGGAAGGAACGATTCTTGGGGTAGAAGCATTGGTTAGATGGGATCATCCTGAGGAAGGTTTGCTCGCTCCTGGCGTTTTTATCGATATTATTGAACAAAGTATAGTGATCCACGAGTTTACCCGTTACGTTTTGAAACAGGCCATTATGCAGTGTCGTTTATGGTTAAATGACGGTATACAAATCAGTGTCGCGGTTAACTTGTCTCCTTACAATCTTAGGGATGATGAATTTATACCCTTTCTAAAAGAGCAGTTAAGCTTCCATCGAGTCCCACCTGAATTAATTGAGATTGAACTAACAGAAAGTGGAACAATGTTCGACTTAAAGGTTGCTCAGAGGGTCTTTCCTGAGCTACGAGCAGTGGGGGTGAAATTGTCAATCGATGATTTTGGTACCGGCATGAGCTCGCTAGCATACGTGAAAAAGCTTGATGTAAATTATATTAAAATCGATCGTTCCTTTATCTCCAATATAACCAGTGATTATCGAGACGAAGCCGTTATCAAAAGTATGTTATTGCTGTGTTCGGATTTGAATAAGGAAGTAATAGCTGAGGGAGTAGAAACGTTAGAACAAGTAGAAAAACTTCACGGGTTAGGGTGTAAATTAGCCCAAGGTTATTACTTTGGTAAACCTATGGATCCGATTTTAGTTACGCCATTACTAACAAAAAATGCCCCGGTATTGTCTAAAGTTACAAATATTAGACAGACTTCAGCTGACTAAAAATCACAAATAGCAACGTCAGTCACCTTGAAACGTCGTCACCTTGAATAGTTACCAATATGTTCTGTCATATTATAAGCAGTTATCCATCCTCATCATCTTGAGGTATAGCTTCAATATTAATAATGTTGGAACGATTCAGGGTGATTTTGAAGCGTTGTGTTTGTTGTTTCTGTTGTTTATCTGTATGCATTAATACCACGTTTATTTGGTAACGACGCTCAACAGCTTGTTTGGTGATTTTACTACTTTCCAGAGAATATAAACGGCCTTCCCCCTTTTTTAGGAAACGGATAAAAGGGGTTAAATTAAAATAAATACGTTGTTGAATTTCATCATAGCCGGGTAAAAAGCTTTTGGCATTGACCCTAGTATCACTACGAAAATGTAATAATTGCGCCGCCTGTTTATTTTGTTGTCGCCGGTTTTGAAATAATTTATCTACATGTTTGGGTAAATCTTTACTCTTAATGTACTCAAGCCAAATAGTTTGGCTCGCCACTCGACTTTGGTTAACACTATTAGTGTAAATATTTTTCCATTTTGGCAGGCCTTTTTGAATAATCCGCCAAATAACCCGGGTAATATCTTCCTTAAATGTTTCCCTTAAACCGTAAATAACCCCCAGCATGGCGACTAATGCAATGGTTACTTCAGTAAAGCTAGTGCGAGCATTTAATACCAGCACCATAACAAAAGCCATAATGATCGCAGTAACTGTGCCGCGTACAATTCGTTGTAAATTGCTATTGAGGCTTTTCACTTCTTTTTGAAATACCACACCGTATTCAATTAATCGTTGTAATAAGCGCATTTTATTGGTGATGCGATTAGGGTCAGCTAAAGTGACTTGTGAGTTATATTGGTTCTCTTCTCGGTATTCATTTTCACGGCGACACAGGGCAAACAAGAAGTTTCTCTCTGCTGTAAAGTCACTGCTTTTTGGGCCTCTAGATAGCAACTTTAAAAATGATTGTTCTACTTGCCAACTAAGGTAATTGTCGGCATTTTCAAAAAAGGCTCTTAGCTTATGGTCAGAGGGGGTATATCGTCTAAGTTTTTTCAGTAACCCAGATATTTGCTCCGATAATTCAATGGCTTGTGGGTAAAAGTCCTTGTCTTCCTTTAGCTTCAGGGTTTGCTTAATGTCGGTATCTAAGGCAATACGAATTTGATAAGAAAACAGGTTGAGGTTTAACCTGTAGTCACTCTGTTCACCTTTTTGTTGGCTGATAAAGCGACTTCGAACAAGAGGTAAATGTAATTGATCTGAGTAATAACTACTGTGACTTTGTATACCACTATGAAAATAAAGTTCTTCTTCTAAGGTTTTAGGGCTTATACCCATTTCATCCGGTAAGGAGAAATATAGATCAAGCCTTTGGTGGTCACTAGGTAATAACTGGTAACTGACTTTTATGGAAAGGTTTTCATCTTGGGTAAGTTTCAATTTTTTCAATTATATTCTTTGCTCCTTGTAGATTATATTGCCAAAGCTGAATTGTTTAATTATGCCTTATTTTCCTTTGATTACCCAAATTGTTCAGTCAATGTCATGCATAGCGGCTAAGTATCGACATATACTTATTCGATTTCCCCTAACTATGTAGACACTTTTCCCACTCTTTGAAATCTATAATGTAACTTCTAATTCCGGTCAACCTATTCAGTTTTGATTAAATTAAACAGGAATGTAAGGACTTAATATAATTGGTGTTGCATGTTAAAACCAAGAAATTTAGGTGTCAGTAACTGTTATTTAAACAACACTGACGCCTTTTTAATCTTTCATACGTTTTAAACGTTAAGGTTTATAAACCTGGTGAGAAATCCGTTTTTTGCATAAAAACCACATCAATGTTTTTTACCAAAGCGCCATCTTTTATAGATGTTTGATATGCCTTTACCCAAGCAGGGTCTTTTATAAATATTTGCCATTTCTGTTTAGCATCTTGTTCGCTGTCATGCTCCAAAATATAGATGAGGGTATTGCTAGATTCGGGAGATGTCGTGGGGATCCAATAGGCAATTACTTTCATACCAAGGCGTTCAAAAATATCATTAGTGTGCTCACGAAACCTAGTTTGTAACGCTTCAAATTGTCCGTCATTAGTATGATAAGTGCGCATCTCATAAACTTTCTGTTGATGGGTGACATGAGCGCTTGTGGGTAACACAAAAGTAGATAACAAAAACAAATTAACTAAGACAACGAACCGTTTAATTTTAAACATAGAATTGACGACCATTTTATTTTCGGGATGAAACTAGGGTCTTTACTCTACATGGAATTATGAGAAAGCAGAATGTTTAAGTCAGAAGGAAATAGATATGAGGTGTTTGTTTGTGGAGATAGGCTATTTTTGTTTATTTAACATGTGAAATATTAATCCAAACTAAGGTTACCCGCCGATTTGATAAAAACGGCGGAGTTCTCCTGTATTTTTGACTGTACTCAATACACTATTATTGAAGTGCAATAGACGCCATTTTCATTGTGCTTTCAAATGATTCTGCACCGGCAATAAATAAACCATTATGACAAAACATTGCGTCATCAATACCCGTTACTTCTTGTAGATCTTTATCGGATAAGCCCGCCCATGCTTTAGGTAACGGTTTTCTATCTTCAAATGAACCAGGTTCAACAGGAACGGTTTGAATTCTCCATTGGCCAGTTTGTGATGGATAAACAATATACAGCGCTTTTTCAGCTAATGCGTGAACCGTTCTTTTCCAAGGCGTATATTTTTGTAAAACAATCACCCGTGGATCTTGTGCATTTTCAATTGCTTTGGCTACAATTGTTTTTGCACTAATGCCACCACTAGAGGATGCAATGAAGCGCTTTAAAATTCGAGATGCAAATTCAACTGCTTCATCAAAGCAACTATCAAAGTGGCTATCTTCTTGCCAAGTAGGGTTAAACATTGAAATAGTTTGGCTAAGACTAATACCATCATAAATACCTTCGACATGACCACAGTCGATGGCATCAATAGTTGATACTAAACCCGCATCAACTGCATTTGCTACTTCTTGGTTTCCTTCGCATATATCTAAGCCGTATTTTTGCCAAATCAAACCAAATGAGGAATAGGGGATGCCATTTTCGCGCTCACCAGCACCTCCACGTTGATGATGATCAAAGCGGCCAGCTTCTGCGTCATATTCTCCGCCTACATCAATCACAATATCGGCTTTAGCCATAATTGCTAAATCACGTGTGCGGATTAGGTTAAAAGAAGGGAGTATCTGCTTAAGCGCAGCAACACTGAAAACGTCATCGGCATGAAAATTACCGTTGTGAGTTACTATAGTTTTATCATTCATTTATTTTTTGTCATTTTAGAAAGGGCTAGGAATAGGTCGACGGATAAACTTTATATATTGACGATAAAATTCACGTCGCGGATTCTATAGGAAAACCGTGAATAAAATAGTGTTTAGGTTGTATAACACTGAATATTAGGCGTAAAAATACTTTTCACGCCAAAAGATTGAACCAAATGTTAGCTTGTGTAATTCTTGATGGGTGATTTATTACTCTACTCGATAGAACTTATATATCATCGAACAAGTAATCAGACCAAACATATGTTTACTGAAATACTTTATAAAGTAGACATTTTATTTTCGAGTAAAAACTACAAGGATTAAAGTTGTGAAAATATATAAATATTGTTTAGCCATTATGACATTTTTTAGTTTAGCTTCATGTTCAAGTGTGGACGTTAATCTTCCAAGTTACGACCATTTGATAAGTCAACAAACAGAACAAGATGGGACAATTTGTTTACGTCAGCGCAATATTCAAGGTTATGCCTTACTCGATGATGAAGTCATCCGATTCGATTCCCGAGGAAATAATAGTTATTACTTAGCCACAACAGTGTCTCGATGCAATTCTTTAAAAGCAAATTTTGCCCTTGCTTTAAAGGGAGATTTTTCGGAGATATGTGGAGGTAAACGCGACAAAGTCTTAACCACTTCTGAGTCTTGCGCGATAAAAAGTATCTTTGAGTTCAAATCAAAAGCCGACGCGTTTGCTACTTTTGAGAAAGCTGACAAAATTCGCCAAAACTTAAGAAAAGAATTGCAAGAGCAGGCTTCTGCGAAGAAGGTTGAAACTGCGGCATAGTTCGGGGGGCAAACTTTAAATATAGGGTACTTATGGGGTTTGATATCCATGCTATTTTCGCTAAGTATCCTTTCTATTCAAGTGACCTATGTTAAGTACCTGCATCAGCTAAAGTCTATATCGCCGATATAAATCGGCGGTATCAGAAGTCTTGTTTTGCATATTATGGTGATGTGATTAATTATCATTAAATGGATAGTTAATTATTCACCGTCTGTAATACAGGAGCAAGTTCAGTCAACACATCCGGATTTTCTATGGTGGAAGGCACTACTACTTCCTCACCATCAATCATCTGACGCAGGGTTTTTCTGAGAATTTTACCCGATCGAGTTTTAGGCAGTCTTTCGACAACCAAAACATTTTTCAATGAAGCAATCCCACCAATTTCAGCCCTTACTCTGGCCTTCAGTTCAGCAACTAAGGCTTCATCAGTTTGGTTAATCCCATTTTTGAGTACCACAAGACCTAAAGGTACTTGTCCTTTGAGTTCATCATGAATACCAAATACCGCACATTCTGCAACGGCTGGATGGTCGGCTAAGATCTCTTCCATTTCACCAGTAGAAAGTCGATGGCCAGCAACATTAATAACATCATCGGTTCTACCCATGACAAATAGATAACCTTCTTCATCAATATAACCGCCATCACCAGTAGCATAATATCCTGGTTGAACGGTCAAATAACCAGCCTTAAAGCGCTCAGGATTTTGCCATATTGTCGACAAACAGCCTGGTGGTAATGGCAGCTTAATAGCGACACTGCCTTGTTGATTGGCTGCAACGGGCTTGCCTTGTTCATCTAAAATTTGCACGTTATAGCCTGGTACGGGAAAACCTGCAGAGCCTGCTTTAGTTTCTTGTTGATTAGCACTCAACGGGATACTGGCAATAGGCCAGCCTGTTTCGGTTTGCCACCAGTGATCAATAACAGGAACTTGGGTTTTGTCTTTTAACCAGTGATAGGTGGCTGGGTCTAGTCGCTCACCTGCCAAATATAGTCGCTCTAACGCTGACATATCATAGGTTTTCATCAATGCCGCGTCTGGATCTTCTTTAGCGATCGCTCTGAAAGCGGTAGGTGCACTGAAAAGTGCTTTTACTTTATATTCTGCACATACACGCCAAAAAGCACCGGCATCAGGCGTTTTAACCGGTTTTCCTTCGTATAATATGGTGCTGCAACCTGCCATCAACGGTCCATAAACAATATACGAATGGCCTACTACCCAACCTACGTCTGAGGCTGCCCAAAACACATCACCGGTTTGCATACCATATACGTGTTTCATGCTATACATCATGGCAACTGCGTGGCCACCATTGTCACGTACCACCCCTTTAGGTTTTCCTGTGGTGCCAGAGGTATATAAAATATATAGCGGGTCGGTGCTTTTTACCGGCGTTGGCGGCACTGGTACGGCAGTTTCCATTAAATCCTGCCAGCAGAGGTCGCGGCCAGCCTGTAAATCTGCTGTAAGCATGTCTCGTTGAAATATAATGCAATGACTGGGTTTGAAATCGGCACTAATGATGGCTTGATCAATTAAGGGTTTGTAAGGAATTAGTTTTTGAATTTCAACGCCACAACTGGCACTAACAATCACCTTAGGTTGAGCATCATCAATTCGTACGGCCAGTTCATGGGCGGCAAAACCACCAAAAACAACAGAATGAATGGCACCTAAGCGCGCGCAGGCGAGCATGGCAATTGCTGCTTGTGGGATCATTGGCATATAAATAAGTACGCGGTCGCCTTTTGCAACATCTTGCGAACGTAAAAAATCGGCAAATTTGGCGACCTGCTCGGTAAGTTCGTTATAAGTGAATTGTTGTTTTTGTTCGGTGACAGGCGAGTCGTAAATAAGTGCGACTTGCTCACCTCGACCTTGTTCAATATGGTAGTCGAGGGCAAGATAACTTGTATTCAGCTCACCATCCGCATACCACTCATGCCAGCCCTCACTATTTGTCGACAATGTGCTTGCCGGTTTTTTATGCCAAGCAATCAGTTCTGCTTGTTCTTTCCAGTATGAATCTGGCGAATTAGTTGAGTTTTTGTGTTTGTTGGCATAATCCATTTTTTTATCTCTCTATTCGAAATATTACACTAACTATAAAACTGTCGACAAAGTAAGGGAATAAGACCTTGGGCTTATATGCCTTATTATTAAACCTAATGTACGCGAATTACGCTAAGCATAGTCAATTTTATAATGAAAAAGATGCTACTGGTAATCAAAGGGGGAGGGGAATTAGTATTTACCTGTAAGGGTTTTACTGGCAGAGGATGTCTAATTTACTTGGGAGTGTTTAGAGAATGTAAAAGACTCTGTGTAACTGCTAATAGCTAAATTGTGTCCCGATCTGAGTCTTAATGTGTATCAATAATGCTCAATATAATATTTGAATATTTATTTATGATATCGTTGTTGGGTGATTTTTAAACAAGGATAACCCCAGTGAAAGTTTTATACTCCTCATTTTTACTTCTCTATTTATGTTTCTTTTGTTTTGACTCCCATGCAAATGTTAGAGAGGCAATTAATAAAGATTATAAAAATCATCTGAAGTCTTTATTCGAACATTTTCATCAAAACCCTGAGTTATCGATGGGCGAAGTAAAAACTGCTAAACGTATTGCTAAAGAGCTCAAAGCTGTTGGTTTTGAAGTGCATGAAGGCATTGGAAAAACTGGCATAGTGGCTATATTAAAAAATGGAAATGGGCCCACAGTCATGATGCGGGCTGATATGGATGGCCTTCCAGTCAAAGAAGACAGCGGTTTATCATACGCTTCAACTGTTGAACAAGTTGACCCCATTGATAATGAACTAAGGCCCGTTATGCACGCTTGTGGACACGATGTGCATATTACAGGACTTGTGGGTACCGCACGCTACATGCAAGCGAATATGTCTACTTGGTCCGGCACATTGATGCTTATAGCTCAGCCGGCTGAGGAACGTATAATGGGAGCGCGTAAAATGATGGAAGATGGTCTTTGGCAGCGTTTTGATAAACCCGATTACGCCCTTGCACTACATGTGTTTTCTGAAATGGAAACGGGTAAATTGGATGTGGCAGCAGGGCCTATAAGTGCAGGGTCAACAAGCGTAGATATTATCGTACATGGCATAGGTACACATGGTGCTTATCCCCAATATGGTAAAGATCCCGTTGTATTGGGATCGCAAATTGTGATGGCATTGCAAACATTGGTGTCAAGAGAGCTGGGTCCCAAAGAAGCCGGTGTTGTCACTGTTGGTGCGTTTAATAGTGGTTTAAAACATAATGTCATTTCTGACAAGGCTCATTTAAAACTCACCGTTCGTTATTCCAATTTGGGGACAAAAGCCAAGCTACTAGATGGCATTAAACGTATTGCTGAAAACATGGGCCGTGTATCTGGATTGCCTGATGATATGTTGCCAACCGTCATCGTTTCTAAAGATGAAGATACGCCGCCACAAATTAATGATACTGGTTTAACCGCTCGACTTGAAAGTATGTGGAAAGATAAATATGGAACAAACAATGTTTTAAGTACGGTTGATGACGGAATGGGGGCCGAGGATTTTCCATTTTTTGTGACTGGACAAAACATACCAAGCGTTTATTGGAGCATTGGTGGTAATACTAAAGCAGAGCTTGATGCACAAAAAAAGGGAGACCTTCCTGTTACCTCGCATCATTCCCCATTTTTCAAAGTTGACGCAGATGGTTCAGTGCCTTTTGCGGTAGAAACAACAGTGACTGCATTAACGGAATTATTGCAGAAAAAATAGGCTGTGGTTTATTTAAGAGATTAAATTGATTGCTTAACACCTGCAGGGCAAAGTTTGACCCTGCAGGTGTTTGTATTGCTAACTGTTATTTTCGTCTGTTCTTTGGAACATAATCTAGGATGGACTCTGGTACTGTCTTCTTAACCTCAAAACCTTCAAACGCTTTTCTGGTTATCACGTGACCTAGCCGGCTTTCGATAGCACAAAGGTTTCTAAAGTTGTCTTTAGCTACAAATGATATGGCTTCTCCGGTAGCTCCGGCTCGACCTGTTCTGCCGATTCTATGTATATAATCTTCTACTTGGTCAGGTACATCATAATTCACTACACGTGATAAGTTTTGAATGTCGAGACCACGGGCAGCTACACCAGTCGCAACTAAAAACTTGATTTTACCCGACTTAAAGTCACCCAATATTTTCTCGCGCATTCCTTGAGTTCTATCTCCGTGAATACTTTCTGTTGGGATCCCACGTTTTTCTAATTGGCTGACTAACTTAGCTGCGCCTTGTTTGGTTTCAATAAAAATAAGTGCTTGATCCCATTTTTGTTCTTTGATGAGATGGCTTAATAATGCCGATTTATTGCCTTTGTCAACCGTGACTAACCACTGCTCAATTTTTGGCGCAGACTCTTTGTTTTGTTTAATAGATATTTCAACGGGGCGGTGGATAGTACGTTTAGCTAATGCTCGTACTTCACTAGAAATTGTGGCTGAAAATAACAGGTTTTGCCGCTGCTCAGGTGAACGTTCGATAATTTTATTTATATCGCCCACAAAACCCATATCCAACATTCTATCCGCTTCATCTAATACTAACACTTCAAGCTCATCAAAATGTAATGCCCGTTGATGTGCTAAGTCTATAAGTCGACCTGGTGTGGCGACTAGTATATCGACGCCCCAAATTAATCGTTGTGTTTGTTCAGCAGAGTCAACGCCGCCATACATGGCCATTGAAACAAGAGATAAATGTTGACCATAGGTGGCAATGCTTTTTTCAACTTGCACCGCTAATTCTCTGGTTGGCACAAGAATAAGAGCACGCACACGTTTACCTCTAAGCTTAAGGCCTGTATCCAGTTTTTGTAAGATAGGTAATACAAAACTGGCTGTTTTACCTGTGCCTGTTTGGGCAGCAGCAATGAGGTTTTTACCCGCTAAAACAACTGGAATCGCTTTTTCTTGAATAGGAGTGGGTTGGGTATAACCTAAATCAGTTACTGCTTTTAGAATGGGCTCTGATAACTGCAATGATGAAAATGACATATGTTGCCTTATTGAAATAGGTTCTAAAGTTTCTTGGCTAAGAAAATTGTATGTTGACTGCGTTTCTTAGGGCTAGCTTGCACTGAGCGTGTATCCACTCTAAAGCCTATCTTTTTTAGCCGTACGGTAAATAAATAGTCTGGCCCTGCAGACCAAATGGCCAACATGCCGTTAGGCTGAAGAGTGTCATATATGTCTTTTAGTCCGTCTTCTGAATATATCCAATTATTATCTTCGTGAGTTAATCCCTTAGGGCCGTTATCTACATCAAGCAAAATTGCATCGAATGTGGGGGCTCTTGAGGTCAATAATTCTTTGACATCGCCTATGTGTATTTGGGTTCGTGGGTCTTGCAGTGGGTTACCAGCGCAACTGCCTAGGGAGCCTTTGTTCCATTCCACAACTTCTGGTATCAATTCAGCGACGGTCACCTGGGAGTCAGCATTCACAGCTTTGAGCGCGGCGGCTAGGGTATACCCCATGCCTAAACCGCCCACTAAAATATGCGCATCGTGGTGTGGTTTAATATGTGCACAACCTAATTGAGAAAGTACTTTTTCAGAATTATAAACACGGCTATTCATCAGTTCGCCGCGTTTGCCTGATATCTTTATTGAGAATTCATCACCGCGCTGAGAAAGTGTTAGTTCACCACCCTCGTTGGGGATTTTTGCTGTGTTTAGCTGGGTCCATGGGAGCATAAAATGAGCTTAATAAATTTGAGTGTTTTAGGATGCACATTTTAGCACAATTGTTGCCTCAATCTTTAGATAGTAAGTGATTAGAACCAGAATATTTATTTAAATCATTTCAAGCATTAAAGTGTAAATGACATACTGTTAAAGAAAACTGATTAGCTAAATTCAGTCTCTTTAAATGCTGGTTGACTGGCAAGGAAAATTCATGAAAACTTTAACTTTATTGTCCTCATAAAGAACACTCATGGAATTTTCAGCTGCCTTACGCGCTCGTAGAAGTATTCGAGCATTTTCTGACCGTCCTGTTGAACAGCAAACAATTAACGATATTTTATTAGATGCAATTGAATCACCATCTAGCTCAAATACCCAACCCTATAAAGTCGCGGTTGCTTATGGCGACACATGTAAACAACTGGGTCAGGATTTATTGGCCAGATACTACAAAATAAATAAGATACAACGTCAGCCATTACCCCTTAAGTTGTTTAGTGCAGCGACAAGTCAGGCTATGCCTGATGGCGACTACAAACCTATTTTGGGCAAGTATCCGGGTATATTCCAAACGCGCAGAATGGCAACGGGTAAAGGTTTGTATGAAACCCTTGGGATTGCTCGCGGTGATAAACAAGCTCGGGATGAAGCAATGGCTCGAAACTTTACGTTTTTTGATGCGCCAGTCGCTATTTTTGTGTTTATTCACCCGGGCATGAAGTTCACAGCACTTGTGGATTCTGGGATCATGATGCAATCACTTATGTTATCAGCAACTGATAGAGGTTTAGGCACTTGCCCTCAAGGAGCACTGGGCATGTGGCGTTCACCTTTAGAAAAACATTTTGATATTCCCAAAGGTTACAAGTTAGTTTGTGGACTAGCCCTTGGTTACCCTAAAGAAAACGAAAAGGTTAATCAATACCGGCCTGAGAAGCTTAGTCTTGATGAATTAATAATCCCTAAAAAATGATCTTTTAGCTGATAATTGAAAGTAAGCAGCATAATAAACAATAAATAAATTACTCCTCTAATGGGATAACCTGCTATTTGTTTAAACTATTGATAAGTAGTTGTTAATCAGATAATGTTTCGTAATAAATTACGGTTTTTATACTATTCTTAACATCAAAATAATAAGGTCTTCGATATTGGCTAATTAACGTTGCTTTTATCCTGAGTTTATCAACTAAACCCGAGAAACGCGTTTAACTGTAGTGTCTAAAAATAAAGGCTATATGGTAATGAAACAAGAGCAGTATCAGTTAGAAACTGAGCATAAACATCTGAAAATTGTCAGTCAATATACAATTGATATCCTACCGGCAAATTCTGAGCAGGAAGTGATTGAGTTTTTATCGGATACCTTGCTGAATAAACTGGATATTGATGATTTTGAGTTTTATTCGTTTGATTATAAAAGCAAGAAGTTAACCCTCACCAACGCTTTTACTGAAAAACAGTCTATTCTGCTAGATCTTTATACGGTTCCAGAAATATCTTTAGGCGAGGGTATTATTGGTAAAGTAGCAAGTTCCTTGCAAGCTCAGAACTTCCAAGACCTGAGACAACTTACTGAACATAAACAAAATAATACTGGGCATTTATCAGCTCTTATCGTTCCTATCGTATCTGGTAAAAAGTTAGTTGGAGTTATCTATTGTGCGAGTAAAAGCCTCGCAGCATTTTCTGCTCAAATTGAAAAGTCATTGTTTTCCATAGCCTCTATCACCGCGATTAAGATGGAAAAAAATCGGGCGATAGAACAACTGCAATATACGATTGAAAAACTCGAATACAGTGGAAAAATCCAAGATACTCTGTTTGAGATTGCAGAATTAATCTTTGAAACATCAAGCATGCAAGAATTTTATCAACGTTTGCACAAGAGCATTTCTAAACTCATGTGTGCGTCAAACTTTTTTGTAGGTTTGGTAATAGATGATGGCGAGGCAATTACTTTGCCCTATGCAGTGGATGAGGTTGATGATGTACCGCCAAATGAAGTGATACCTCTAGACAATGACAAGCCAAGTATTACCGGTTATGTGCTCAATACCAACAAACCACTGTTAGCAAGTAAAAAGAAAATGCAATCCATGCTCGATTCAAACCAACTTTATATAAAAGGGTCCTTACCCAATTCTTGGTTAGGCGTGCCATTTGGCGAACCACCTCTTTACGGGGTTGTTGTTGTACAAAGTTATACTAAGAACATCAGTTTCACCGAAAAAGACAAACAACTATTATGTTTTGTTGCTCGGCATATTCGTAATGCTATTGGGCGAATGCAAGCGCGGGCAGATCTACAGTTTATGGCTTTGCATGATCCTTTGACCAAATTAGCCAACCGTTCTCTATTTAACGATAGGGTTAATCATGCACTTAACAAATGTAAACGTGAAAAAGATAAAAAAATAGCATTACTGTTTTTAGACTTAGATAAATTTAAGCAGGTTAACGACACTTACGGCCATCACATCGGTGATCTTCTGTTATGTGAAGTAGCTAAGCTTATTCAAAAAACCATTCGAGAAACCGACAGCTTAAGTCGATTAGGGGGGGATGAATTTGCCATCTTACTTGAAGATGTTGTTTCGGCTGATTTGGCTCTCAAAGTAGCTAATAAGATCATCAAATCTTTACAATCGCCATTTATGTTGGAAAAAATACAAATTAGTACATCCACCAGTATCGGAATAGCTTTTCACGATAAACCTGAGAATACTATTGAGTCGCTTGTCATTTGTGCAGATCAGGCCATGTATCAAGCAAAACAGCTAGGCCGTAACAGAGCTGTTTTACACCAGGGTTTGGCTCAGTCTAGCAGAGTGGCAACACACATCATCGAGCAGGACGCTATTAATGGTTTATTAGAAAATCAGTTCTTTTTTACTTTTCAACCAATTGTCGATTTACAAACTGGCTACATGGTAGGGGCAGAGGCCTTAGTTAGGTGGAACAACCCCAAGATGGGGGTTTTACCTCCCGATGCATTTCTTAATGAAATGCATGAAAATGGCAGTATTGTTCAATTGGATGTCTACAATGTCATCCGAGCAATTGCTCATCTTAAAACCTGGGAAAATCAACTCCCTACTAATTTTCGCTTATCCGTGAATATTTCTGCTCTAGGATTCGCATCTATTACCTTGTTAGAAACCATTCAATTTCAGTTCGAAAAATACCCTGAGTTATTTCAATACTTAACCTTAGAAACAACCGAAAAAAGTATTGTCAAAGGAGTTGAAGTCACACGGGCTCAGATGAATATATTTTCAAAAATGGGCATTCACCTATCACTTGATGATTACGGCACAGGCTATTCATCATTAAGCTATTTAGGGCAATTTAAATTTGACCATATTAAAATAGATCGGAGTTTTGTTAGTGGCCACGATATAAGTTCGGAGCAAAGGTTTATATTGGGCACTATCAATAGTTTAGCTAAGTCACTAGCAATCAAAACTGTGGCTAAAGGAATTGAAACACAAGCCCAACTCAATCTAATACAGGACTTGGAATGTACAATGGGGCAGGGGATTTTTATGAGTAAACCCTTGTCTGAAGAGGAGTTAACAGAGTTATTACAAAACAATAAGAAGCTTATTTTTACGCAATCATAAATACCCTTTTAGCTGAAATGTTTTTCAGAGAGTTTTTGGAACAACCAAGAGCATCCTGTGCTCCTGAATTGTTACACCCACCGAATCTATAGTTCCGATGTTGGGACTTTGAATGTCAAATATTCATCAGGTTAATAGGTTTAATCTGGTATAAATAAGACACCATTCACTTTACAGGACATCGTCATGAAGACATTTGGTTTTATTTTGGGACTGTTAGTCAGCTTCTATAGTTTCGCCGGTATTGAGGCTTTCGAATCAGGGCCTTTAATTCAAGGTTACGGTAAACACGCAAAGGTAGAACAGGATGTAAACATCCCTGAAAATTTTAAGTTTAAAGTCGCATTTGATGTAAGCGACTCTAGCGGTAAAGAAAAATTGAATCGTAAGTTTGATAGTTTGGCGCGATTTTTAAATATGCATGTTGCTAACGGTATTAAAGCCAAAAATATAGAATTGGCGCTGGTTGTTCATGGTACGGCTGGGGCTGATTTACTAAATGAAAAAGCATATAACGATAAATTTGAAAGCAGTAATCCCAACCTAGAACTGTTACAACGTCTGATGAAAAACAACGTTCAAGTATTTCTGTGTGGCCAGTCTGCCGCATTTCATAATATTAAAAATGCTGACCTTATTGATGGCGTACAAATGAGCCTGTCTGCCATGACTGCCCATGCGCTTTTACAACAGCAAGGTTACCATCTCAATCCATTTTAGCCGCGTATATGACAGCAAATAAATTAAACGAAATAGGCGGTTTAAGTGTCTGTTTCTGTAAAGGTTAATCATTATGTGTGGGTATATTGAAGTTAATGGCGAGCGGCCAGAGCCGATTAAACAGTTTCCCGAGCGCGAAATTACCAATCAGTTTTTTTCTAAGTCATTTAAACGTTACTACCCAGCATTCGGACAAGATCCGAGTAAAACCATTGATATTGTAATTGAAGAAAATGGCAAACTTAAACAAGTGCCAGCTACCTGGTGGTTCGATTGTACAGACACTAATTCTTCTTTGAATGTAGGTTCAAGAACGACCTTTAACGCTCGCAATTTAGACAGTCCATATTGGCAAGGCGCCTTAAAGAACAATCGAGCCATAGTGCTGGCGACCGGTTTAGGTGAGTCAAAGTTGATTGGTAAAACTAAACATCAATACTATATGCAAAGTGATGATGTTTTTGTACTTGGTGCCTTATATCGGAAATTTGCTCATGGCAGGTATAGTTGTGCGGTGATCACAAGAAATGCACACCCCAAAATGGAGCCTTATCATGACAAAGCGTTCCCAGGTTTTTTGCCAAATAACGATGAGTTTCTAAAATTATGGTTAAGTCAGTCTGTTCAACAACACCTAGAAATTGACTATGTGCTCAATCATCCAACATTATATCCAACCTTAAAAGTTCAGCGGGTCAAAACATACAAAGATAAAGTGCCTTACAAGTCATTTGAACCTGTTGTTTTGGATTCTGATATTTAGGGATTGTTACAATAAACAACATATTAGCAAGTTTTAAACGAGCTAATTCAAGATACGTGAATAAAGCATTAGCGGTGCTCTTTCAAATTATCCCACTGATGCGGCAACAATCATGAATGCAAAATTAGTCTTACTTTGCTTACCAACCGCACGTGCTTTATCATCTTTGGAATAACGAACACAACCTGTGTTATTTCGTTTTATATGCTCGTCACAATAGTTTTTCCAAACATTGTCTATGTTGGTTTGTAGTGTAAGTGTTACTAAAATAAGATTAATCAAATTACACAATATTGAGAAAAACTATGGCTGAAAATAAAACCCAAGCTACACAAATCAACGTTTTGGATTTTGTTAAATCTGTTGAAAACAAACAGCGTCAAGCTGATGCATTAACCTTACTCGATATTTTTGCCCAAGTAACCAAACAACAGGCAGTGCTTTGGGGCAGCAGTATTATTGGCTACGGCACCTACAGTTATCAAACCGCAGATAAAAAAACGCACGAATTTATGCGAACGGGTTTTTCCCCTCGAAAACAAAATTTGGCCTTATATATTATGCTGGGATTTGATGATTTCGAAGAAAAAATCCAGTCTTTGGGTAAATTTAAAACCGGTAAATCTTGTTTATACATTAATAAATTAAGTGATGTAAATCAGCAGGTTTTAGCTGAACTCATCCAAATGTCATTCGATGAAATGGCCCATCGATATCCTGAGTAATGAGCTTAGGTTTTTGGAAAGCGTTGACGGATGCGTTGTTTCCAAGCCTTTCTGACTGACAATCGCCAAAGATAATTTAAGCTAAAATATCCGACGGCACTAAAAAAGATAGAGTAAATTAAACAGCCCAGTAAAAATGCCGGGCCAATAGTTTCAATGCTTTGTAATATCCAGTCCCAACTTAATTCAAAATTAAATTCACCTCGAGGGGTGCCCATCACTTTAGTACCAACAATGTAAGCACTGTAAAAAATAGGCGGCATGGTGAAAGGGTTACTAATCCAAACTGTTGCCACTGAAAGGGGCAAGTTTACACGGAAAGGGATAGCCATGGCTGCGGCTAACCACATTTGAAAAGGCACCGGCCAAAATGCGAAAAACAAACCCACCGCAAACGCCCCTGATGCCGAACGTCTATTTAAATGCCAGAGATTAGGATCGTGTAGCAACGTACCAAAAATAGACAAAATTTTCTGGTCTTTAACTTTTTGATGACTTGGCAGAAAGCGCTTAATAAACTTTTTCAGAATAGTTCTCTATACTTTAATTTCATACTGCAACGGATCGCCTATATCACTTACTATGGACAGTAAACTTTTCAGTTTTATTGTAGCCTCGTTTACTAGTTTATTGTGGACTAGCTTGCCTACCATCGTTATCACTGTTTCGCTATTGATAGTAGCTTGCCTAATAATTCGAAAATATCAACACCTTGGGTGTTTTCTGCTAGGCATAGTCTGGATGGCGAGTGTAGGGCATTGGCAATACTCTTTGCAACTATCTTCAGAACAAACTAGTCAACCAGTACAAATAATAGGCGAAGTCAGCAGTTTGGTCATTGCTAAGGAAAATATACGTTTTAATCTAAAAGTGACACATATTGACGCTGAAGCTCTGCTTTTTTCAAAAACTTTTCGCCTAAGTTGGCGAGTGCCTGATTGGCAAGTTCAGCAGGGACAACAAGTAAAATTTTGGGTTAAAGTTAAACCCCCTCATGGGTTAGCTAACGAAGAGGGTTTTAACTACCAGCAGTGGTTGTTTAGTCAAGGCATTAACGCTACAGGCTACGTTAGACCACATGTCGATAATCTACTATTGAGCAACAATAAAACCATCAGACAAATTTTGCTAAATCGTATGTTAGCTTTTGATTTACCACATCGCTCTTGGTTAGCGGCATTAACATTTGGTTATCGTGGTTTGTTGCAACCCGAAGATTGGCACTTAGTACAAAAAACCGGGGTAGCTCATCTCATTGCGATATCAGGCTTACATTTGGCTCTGGTCGCTAGTTTAAGTTATGTGTTGTTAGCATGGATAGGAGGAGGGATAGTTAGCAGGTTTTCGAGTTGGCATCATATCAATCTTCACAATGTGGCAATGTTGTTGACACTTTTTACCACCTTAGCTTATTCAGCGTTAGCTGGGTTTGGATTACCCACTCTTAGGGCGTGGTTGATGTTGCTTTTGTTTAGTGTGTTTTTTCTGAGTAATAAACACCTGGGGGCAAAAAGCCTAATTTTGTTAGGACTTAGTGGGTTTATATTACTTTTTCCATTGAGCATCTTTGGACTGAGTTTTTGGTTAAGCTTTTCTGCTGTGAGTATTATTTGTTTTATATTTTGGCGTTGGCCAGTTAAGAAGTCTGGTTTTTCTTTGTTGGCAATATTCTCAGCCATGCTAAAAGTGCAACTTAGTCTAACCATATTGATGTTGCCGTTAATTGCGTGGCAATTTTCTTATATCTCTACTGTTTCACCTTTAGTTAACTTAATCGCTGTGCCCATAGTGACAATGGTTTTGGTACCTATTTGCCTACTGGCGGTGATCTGCTTAGCAATAAATATAGAGTGGGCGCTTGAGCTTTTTAAAATTGCAGATATTTTGCTGAGTTATGGCCTGACCTTTCTTGATTTTGCGTTAAGTATAGATGGGGCTTACTTTAAATTACCTGTGTTTCCTGGCGTTGTTTGGTTTGCTGTTTTCCTATTCGTATTTTGTTGTTGTTTACCTAGTGTTTGGATAAATAAAAAATATCTGTGTTTATTGTTACTTCCGCTAGTGAGTTATCTATTTACAGCAAGAACCAACTCTTGGCATCTAGATATACTGGATGTAGGGCAGGGAGTCGCGGTCTTAATCAGTAAAAATAACCGGGTTATTATTTACGATGTTGGTGCCACTTATCCTTCTGGTTTTAATATGGCTGACAGCGTGTTGTTACCGATTTTGCAGGCTAGGGGAGTCTCTGCGGTTGATATAGTGTTTATCAGTCATGGAGATAATGATCACGCAGGCAGTTTGGCACAATTGCTAAAAGGCACTCAGGTATCTGAGGTGGTAACTAACCAAGACAGATGTCAGCAACATTTTGATATGCACTGGCAGGGTTTAAGGATCCAAGCATTTTGGCCGGACAATGCCGACAAATACAACGACAACAATGGTTCATGTGTGATTAAAGTATCAGATCAGTACCATAGCGTGTTGTTACCCGGAGATATTGATCAAAGTATCGAAAAGCAGTTAGTTGATTTATATCCAAAGCAATTAACGGCCGATATATTGCTAGCAGCGCACCATGGTAGTAATACTTCTTCTTCTGGGGAGTTTATCCGAGCTGTAGGTGCTGATTATGTGGTATTTAGCCAGGGTTTTATGAATCGGTGGCGTTTTCCTCGACCAGAAGTGTTAGCCAGATTTGAGCGGGTAACCAACATAGAAGGTACTCAGCCCAGACTTTTTTCTACATCAGATACAGGTCAAGTATCTTTTATCATGCAAAATGATTCACCCAGGCCAATTTTAGTCAAAACCTTTAGGCAGGATATCTACCCTTATTGGTATGCAAATAACTTTCAGCATCAATAAAATATCCTATTGATAGTTGGGGAATTTCGTCCTAACAGTTACAATAGCGAGGTTTTTCCTCTTTCATCAGAAAACAGTTATTTAATGAGCATACAGACAGATTTAGCCACGCCAGTATCGTCTTCTATATTTCGACGATTTCGTGTTTATCTAAAAGATTTCAAATTCGCCTTTTTCATTGCCGTTATTGGCATGATTGGATACTCAGCTATTGATGTGGCTGTAGTTGCGCAGCTTAAACCGATTGTGGACGAAAGTTTAGGAAAGGGGGATTACCAGTACTTACGTTTAGCCTCATATTTTATTGTGCCGATATTTGTGTTGCGCGGCATTTTAAACTTTCTTGGAACTTATACCGTGGCGTGGATTGGTAATCATGTAGTGATGCAAATGCGCCAGCAATTGTTTAGCCGCTATATTCATTTACCTGTCGAATTTCATGATAATAATGGCACCGGGCAACTTATCTCTAAGGTCATATTCGACACCGAACAAGTCTCTAATGCCGCCGGTAAAGCGCTACTCACCTTAGTACGAGACGGAGCCTTTGTGGTGGGCTTGTTGTTTGCGATGTTTTACTACTCATGGCAGCTATCACTTATCTTTATCTTGATTGGTCCTTTGGTTGCGGTGATTGTGTCTGTGGTCAGTAAACGTTTTAGACAGGTTAGTAAACGTATTCAAGAAGCAATGGGCGATTTAACCACAGCTGTTGAACAAGTGATTAAAGGCCACAAAGTGGTATTGATGTTCGGCGGGCAAGAGCTCGAAGATAAACGTTTTGCAGATAAAAATAACCATAATCGCCAACAAAACATGAAATTGATTGTGGCCAGAATTCTTAGCGTGTCTTCGATACAAGTGATTGCATCTATCGCTTTAGCGGTTGTGTTGTATGTGGCTAGTTATCCTGATTTGGTAAAGTCACTGACTCCCGGTGTATTTGTCAGCGTTGTGGTGTTTATGACCATGTTGTTAAAGCCATTAAAACAGCTGACTACTGTTAATAGTGAATTTCAAAAAGGCATGGCAGCCTGCGTGAGTATTTTCGAGGTGTTAGATCAACAGGTTGAGCTAGATAAAGGTACTCATAGTATCGACCGGGTAAAGGGCAAAATCGATTTTAAAGATGTGACCTTTAGTTATCCCAGTAAAAAAGAAGCCGCACTTAAAAATCTGTCGTTCTCAGTCAAACCGGGTCAAACATATGCCTTGGTCGGTCGCTCTGGTAGTGGTAAATCGACCATTTCGAGTTTGTTAACCCGGTTTTACGACAATCAAACAGGTGAAATACTGTTAGATGATGTGTTGTTAAGAGATATCCCCCTAAAAGACTTACGCCGACAGTTTGCTTTGGTGTCACAACATGTGGTGTTGTTTAATGACACTATTGCCAACAACATCGCCTATGGCTCAGAAGGCAAGGTGAGTCGTGAGCAAATAATGGCTGCCGCTAAAACGGCTCATGTGTTGGAATTTTTAGAACAGCTTCCCGATGGTTTAGATACAATTGTGGGTGAAAATGGTTTTATGTTATCTGGCGGTCAACGTCAACGTTTAGCCATTGCTCGTGCACTGTTGCTAGATGCGCCAATTCTAATTTTAGATGAAGCCACATCAGCCTTAGATACAGAGTCTGAAAGACTGATACAAGATGCACTGGATCAACTGCAACAAAATCGAACCAGCATAGTTGTCGCCCATAGATTATCAACGATTGAAAACGCTGATACCATTTTAGTGATCGAAGCGGGTGAAATTATTGAACAAGGTGATCATCAAGGTTTATTGGCGCAAAATGGTGTTTATTCACAATTGTACAATATGCAGTTTGGTGAGGAGCTAGTCGTTAAGTGAGTTGGATTGACAACATCTGGTATGCACCGAGTTGGTACCATTGGCCGCTTATCATTTTGTTGTTGCCATTAAATGCGCTGTTTTGGTTATTGTCGGTGTTGCGTAGAGCCTTATTTCGATTAGGTATCAAAGCTTCAGTTGATATTCCAGTGCCGATAATTGTAGTCGGTAACATCAGTGTAGGTGGTAATGGTAAAACACCTTTAGTGGTGTATTTGGCCAAACAGTTAAGGCAACAAGGTTATCAGCCTGGGGTATTAAGCCGCGGATATGGCGGAAACAATGCCATCTATCCTATGACCGTAGAGAAAAGCAGTATGGTTGATGTGGCGGGTGATGAAGCAGTACTCATGCGCCAACATATTAACTGCCCATTAGTGGTTGATCCTATTCGTCCAAGAGGGGCGATGGAATTAGTAAACAAACATAAATGTGACGTGATTATTTGTGATGATGGTTTACAACATTATGCGTTAAATCGAGACATAGAGATTGTTGTGATAGACGGGCAAAGGCGCTGTGGCAATAATATGTTATTACCCGCTGGCCCATTGCGTGAGGGTTTGTGGCGTTTAGATACGGTAGACTTTTTGGTGTTAAATGGCGGTTTAGTCACTAACGGTGAATATTTAATGTCACTGGAAGCAGGCCAATTAATCAATGTTAAACACCCAAATAAAAGCTTGTCGATAAACGCTTTAACATCACCTGTTACAGCACTAGCCGGAATAGGTAATCCACAACGTTTTTTTGCGTTGTTAGAAAAAAAGCAAGTGAAGTTAGAAGCTAAAATAAGTTTTGTGGATCATCATGCATTTAGTAAGAAAGATATTCCAAACACCACAGTGCTCATGACAGAAAAAGATGCAGTAAAATGTACCCAAATTGCACATGATGATTGTTGGTATTTGCCGGTTAGTGCCAGTTTAACCAGTCAATTTGAAGCGCAAATTTTGCAAAAATTAAAGCAAGTAATAATAGATAAAAAACAAAGTAAGAGAAAATAATGGCCTTTGATAAAAAATTATTAGATATTTTAGCTTGTCCAGTTTGTAAGGGTAAATTGTTACACCAAAACAAACAGGCTCAACTAATCTGTAAATTCGATCGTTTGGTTTATCCTATTCGGGAAAATATCCCAGTGTTATTGGAATCAGAAGCCAAACATCTGTCGAGTGATGAAATGGAACAACTATTAAAAAACGACTAGCATCTTAGCTGGGCACATAATTTGAAGAGATCTAAGTATGCAATTTAGTGTCATTATTCCTGCACGATACGCGTCAAGCCGCTTTCCCGGTAAACCTTTAGTAGAAATACAAGGTAAACCTATGGTGCAACATGTCTATGAACGTGCTCAAGAGTCAGGAGCTAGCAATATTCTAGTGGCTACAGACGATGTGAGGATCGCTAAAGCCGTAGATGACTTTGGTGGCAAATATTGTATGACCGGCGCACACCACGAATCAGGCACCGAACGTCTAGCAGAAGTGGTAGATTTACAAAACATGTTATCCCATGAATTGGTAGTGAATGTGCAGGGGGACGAACCTTTTATCCCCGCTGAAAATATTCTGCAAGTGGCCGAAAACTTACATAATCACCAGCAGGCTGAAATGGCGACACTGGCGGTTAAAATTACCGACGTAGAAGAAGCCTTTAATCCGAATACCGTAAAGGTAGTGATGGATAAACAAGGTTATGCCATGTATTTCTCACGTTCGACTATTCCTTACGATAGAGCGCGTTTTCTTGATTCAGATTGTATAGATGAGATTGGTGAATTCTATTTTAGGCACATTGGTATTTATGCTTACCGTGCAGGATTTATCAAACAATATGTGAATATGTCTCCATCAGGTCTAGAACAAATTGAGTCCTTAGAACAGCTTCGCGTGTTGTGGCATGGTGAAAAAATTCATGTTGAGCAAGCCAGAGTTACTCCGCCAATCGGCATAGACACACCAGAGGATTTGGCTAAATTAATAGCCAGTCAAAAATAAGGAAATTTTATGGCAACTGTCGTCATAACCGGAGCCAATCGCGGCATAGGTTTAGAGTTTGTAAAACAGTATTTGGCTAAGGGTGACAAAGTGATTGCTCTTTGTCGTAATACTAGTGATGAATTAAGCAAGTCTGGGGCTAAAGTGATCGACAAAGTCGATGTGGCTAGCCCCGAATGTCTAGAAAAAGTCCTTGCGACCTTGAGTGATGTGAACATCGATTTACTGATCAACAATGCCGGTGTATTAGCCAACGAAAGCTTAGAGCATATGTCTGCTTCTACACTCGAATATCAGTTTAGAGTAAATGCTATGGGACCTTTGTTGGTCACTCAAATGCTCAGGAAACAACTGGTTCGAGGGGCAAAAGTGGCCTTGATCACCAGTCGTATGGGCTCAGTTACCGATAATACTTCGGGTGGACGTTATGGTTATCGTATGTCTAAAGCCGCTTTGAATATAGCAGGTGTGTCTTTGGCACATGACCTAAAAGAGCAAGACGTTTCAGTGGCTTTGTTACATCCTGGTTATGTACAAACTGATATGGTCAATAATAACGGCGATATATCTGCATCTGTAGCTGTTGAGCGTTTAATGCAACGTATTGAAGAGTTGAACTGGACTAATTCAGGTAAGTTTTGGCATTCAAATGGAGAAGTCTTGCCTTGGTAATATTGTTATCTTACCCATACTTGAGTTAACCCAAAAACAAGCCGGTAAATTAGCCCTTGTCAGTCAAGGGCTACATAAGAGTTATGCCTTCGGACAAGGTATAAAAGGCGTGAACGACGCCGTTAAACATCTAAGTTACATTCAAATAGACTCTATTTCTGTTATTCAGCGGGCTCATCATCACTGCTTGTGGAGCCGGGTAAAAAACTACCAACCTGATTTTATCGAACAACTTGTCGCCCAGAAACAAGTTTTTGAATATTGGTCCCATGCCGCTGCTTATTTGCCAATGCAAGATTACCGTTTTTCATTACCTAAAAAACAGGCTATCGCAGCGGGTGAAAAACATTGGCGGGATAAAAACCCCATTGCTGAAAAACGTGTGTTACAAAGAATTCGACAAGAAGGCCCACTAAGGGCAAAAGACTTTCAACATGACCGCAGCAAAAAGGGCACGGGCTGGTGGGATTGGAAACCAGACAAAGTTGCCTTAGAACAACTCTTTATTGAAGGGGAGTTGATGATAGTTGAGAGGCGAGGTTTTCAAAAAGTCTACGACTTAACTGAGCGAGTAATACCAACAGGTATAGACACCACAATACCTACTGCTAACGAGTTCGAACGCTATTTAATCAGCCGTTATTTGCGCGCACACGGTTTTGCATCTGCCCAGCAAATTAGCTATTTGCGTAAGGGTTTGAAGAGTCACATCAGCCGAACTTGCCAGGAAATGCTTGAAAACAACGAATTGCAGCAGGTGATTGTAGGTGAACAGACCTATTATGGACTGCCCAATACGATTGACTTGTTAAAACAATCAGTTAGTCGTAATCAAGTAAACATCCTATCACCCTTCGATAATGCCGTGATCCAGCGTAAACGACTGTCTGAGGTCTTTGGTTTTGATTACCAAATCGAATGTTACGTACCACCGGCAAAACGCCGATATGGCTATTTCAGCTTACCGTTGTTATGGGGAACAGAGTTTGTCGGGCGTATGGACGCCAAAATAGACCGCAAAACCAATATATTCCACATTCAAAATTTGCACCTAGAAACGGTCAAAGTGGACGAATTTATTGAGGTGTTAAAACCAACATTAAAAGCTTTCAAACAATTTAATAGTGGAAAAGAGATACAACTACATAAAGTCACAGGCCGCGAACACATAGAGGCAAATAAACAAGCAGACATTAGGCAACGTCTGCAGGCTCTTTAAATATACGTTTTAAACAAAACGCTTTTCAAGATAACTAATGATCTCAGACGAATCATACAACCATTCAACGCCGTCATCATTTTCAATACGTAAACATGGGGTTTGAATTCTCCCACCACCTTGTTGTAACTCTTCTCTAAAAGGTGAGCCTTGAGAAGCGTTACGTTTGATTATAGGTAGGTTCATTTTATACATGGCTCTGCGGGTTTTTATGCAAAATGGGCAAGCAAAAAACTGATATAAAGACAGTTTTTCCAATTCTGTTTCGATTTGTTGTTGTGCTTGTGCCGTACGTTTTAGTTTTGTTCCACGGGTCACAAAATCAATGGCGGCGATAATGCCACCTAACAGGTTACGAATAAGGTTAATCAATAGTTTCATCTATACAGCTCGGTTAGTGAATTGGGAAAATAAAAATCTGACTTATAATAACCTTTACCTGCATAGGTTTAAACTTTACTCGGAGACTAGGGGCTGTGTTTTGGTGCATAATGTTGGCAAAATGAGTTATGAAATGGGTTTGAAAATGAAAAGTCAGTTAATGCTTGTGTGTTTTGGACTAGCACTGTCTTTATGCTCGTCTGTGGCGCAAAGCAAAGAATTTAAGTTATTTGTTTTAGGTGGCCAATCCAACATGAATGGTTTTGGCTACAACCAAGACTTACCTAAAAACCTGAATAAACCTATTGATGGCGTGTATATTTTTCAAGGTCATTCAGATGCCGACGATGCACCGATTGCGGGGCAGGGTAAGTGGGAAGTGCTGCAACCAGGGCATGGGATTGGCTTTTCTTCCAACGGAAAAGTCAATAAACACAGCGATCGTTTTGGTGTCGAATTGTCCTTCGCTCACAAGTTACGTATTTTATATCCGAATGACAATATTGCCATTATCAAATATGCCCGCAGTGGTTCGTCTATTGCCATAGAGGCAGCAGGACCCGCAGGTGCTTGGGATCCCGATTACAAAGGCAAAACAGGCGTTAATCAATATGATCATTTTCTGAATACACTGGTCAATGCTAGAAATAATATGGACATAGATGCAGATGGCATACCTGATAGGGTAACCCCCAAGGGTATTATTTGGATGCAAGGTGAAAGTGATGCCGGGTATACCGAAAACCTAGCCAAGGCTTATTACGCCAATTTAAAACGTTTAATGGACTTGTTTCGTGCCACATTATTAGTCGATGACTTACCCGTAGTGATAGGTAAAATATCCGATTCATGGGACAACGAAGTAGGCAAAGTTTGGCCTTTTGGCGAGTTGGTGCAATATGCCCAAGAAAAGTTTGTTAAAGAGGATAGTAATGCTGCTATCGTCCGTGAAACACGTTACTACCAATACTCAGATACTTGGCATTATGACAGTGCTGGTTATATTGATTTAGGTGATAAATTTGCAGAAGCGGTATTTGAGTTAAATAAAGATAAGGCTGAATAGAAAAGTGCAAACAGGTCCAACAAAAAGTATAGAAATTAATGCTGAGCCGATTGCTCTGTATCAAGTATTAAAACTCGAAGCGCTGGTATCCAGTGGCGGCGAAGCAAAAGCGGCGATTGATGATGGCCGTGTTTTAGTCAATGGTGAAGTTGAAACCAGACGCCGCAAGAAAATCATGTCAGGTGACATTGTCGAATTTGCAGGTGAGCGTTTTAGTATAGTGTTGAAATGAAATAAACAGTCAACCTGTTGATCGCCTATCAGCGATCAACAGCTCAGCTTCCACAAGCGTTAGTTTTAGGAATAAATGATGAGCCATAAAAAAATCTTTACAACTCTAACATTAGCTATCTTAGTTGCATGCTCATCAAATTCGTCAGAATACTCGAAGAAAATATCATTGGATAATAAGCCACAACATCATACGAATAAGGGATATCAGAACCACCCATTTGTGGAAACTGCCGCACCTAAAGGGTTCTTTTTCTATATGCGAAGAGCATGGGGGTCGGTATTTGTACCTGATGTTCCTGATGGACATGAACTAACTGAGTTAGAGTCTCTTCAACTTTTAAACTCAATTTCCAGCGATCGTGTTACTTGGTTGGGGCATGCAAGCTTTTTGATTACAACCTCTGGAGTGACAATTCTGACAGATCCCTTTTTGTCAAAACGCGCCAGCCCTGTTTCATGGGCAGGCCCAAGAAGAATTGTTAATTTACCCATACCTATAAATAAGTTACCTGCTATTGATATAGTGATTGTTTCACATAACCATTATGACCACTTAGATGATAAAACGGTTAGGGAATTAAAAAACAAAAATGAGATTAATGTGGTTGTTCCTTTAGGGCTCAAGTCTTTTTTTACCGAACGAGGCTATAGCAAGGTGACAGAGTTAGATTGGGGGCAGTCAGTAACTGTTGAAGGAATTGACATTACAGCGGAACCTGTTGTTCATGATTCTGCACGAAGCACCTCAGATCATAATGAAACGCTATGGGCTTCTTGGGTTATTGAAAGCTTTCTAAAACGTATTCTTTTTATTGGCGATACTGGTTACTCAAAAACTATATTCAATAATATTGGTGATAAATATGACTCCTTTGACTTTGCTATTTTACCTATTGGAGCATATGAACCAAGGGAGTTATTGTGGATGTCTCATGTCACTCCCGAGGAAGCTGTCTCCATAGGTATAGATGTTCGCGCAAAGAGACTGATTTCTTCTCACTGGGGTACCATTAGCAGTTTATCTGATGAGCCATTGTTTGAACCTCCGATACGCTTTAAGAAGGCAGGACGTGATAGTGGGTTTTCCGACAACGAACTGTGGATAATGAAAGTTGGTGAAACTAGAACTGTTGAGCCAACGTCAAACTAGCAAGTCGTTTAAACGGATAGTAAACAGTTGGCTTTTGTTCGTGCTTGACAAATTGTAGCCAACTATTTTCGTCGCTTAACGAGGCGTATGACTCCCCAAATCAACCAAAAAAGTAACCATTCAGCCTTGTTCAGTAAGCCTAAATATTGTGTCCCAAGTGTTATTGTTAAAGTTAGATATAGGTATCTTTTGGCCTTTTATGGGGCATAAATATTAGGCCGTCAACAAATGCAGTCATTCTTTGAATCCTCTACCGTTGCGCTTTTTCATATTTCATCATCCTGATTCTGGTCTTTTATTTCTCTGATTTTGTCGATTATAGAAATGAACAGACGATACAAACTGGGATCAAGATGGTTGATGGCCATTTCATCCATAATGGCTAGCGCTTCAGCTTCTGGAAATGCTGCTTTATAAACTCTTTTGTGAACTAGTGCATCGTATACATCAACGATAGCTACAATTCGGGCAGCCTCTGGAATTTCTTCCGCTTTTAAACCATTAGGATAACCAGTGCCATCCCATTTTTCATGGTGACCATTGGCAATAACGGATGCTAGATTGAGCATGGGGATGTCGCTTCCGGCTAACATATCGCCACCAATACTTGCGTGACCTTTCATTATTTCGAATTCGGCTTCAGTCAATCGACCGGGCTTTTGTAAAATATTGTCAGGAATGCCGATTTTGCCTATGTCATGCATGGGGGCGGCTAACTTGATGTCGTCTATGAGAAGTTGCGGCCAGCTGAGTTCTTTTGCCATCTCTGCCGAGTACAAGCCGATTCTACGAATGTGTGCCCCAGTTTCTTCATCTCTTTTACCCGCAGCGGCTATCAGCTTAATGGCAATTTCTTCTTCCCTTTCACGGATTTGTTGAGTCCTACGGTGTACTTCTAGTTCCAGTTTCTCCTGTGTTAGTAGGTTATCCCGCATCAGTTGTTTTTCTTGGCGGTTGCTGTGATCTTGGTCGATAACGTTAAGCAGTAACAGTCTGTCGTCGTCTACCAAGATGGCAGTCGCTTCTAATAAGTACTCAGAGCCCGCAGATCCTTCTTCCATCCATAACCCTGATTTTAATTGACCTTTTTGTTTACGTTGCCAGTGATCTTCAGCATCAAACACAAAATGTTGTAAAAAATCAGGTAATTCGTGTTGGCTAAGATGGCTGCCCTTGTTGATGGTGGGATAAAAATGTAGGAGCCAGCTTGGTGGGGTTGTTATACAAGTAAATAAGTCGTTTTCGGATGTCGCGAAGACAGCAATATCAAGCTCTGAATAGAGGTTTTCGAGTATTGTTGCTGACATGATTGTTTATTCCTCGATAGGTAACATATTGTGTGACAAGGTGCTAAATAACAGTTCCACATTGGCGCCTGATTTAGCACTGGTTTTAATGACTGTAAGATTCTTGTCTATATTATCAATCGATTCAGAGGAGATAAGCCATTGGTCCTCAATATCCGCTTTATTTATGGCCAATACGGCGGGGATATTTCCAAGTAAGTCTTGAACTAATGTATGGATCGATAAAGCGGTATTCAATGTCTCTGGCCTTGTACCATCAGCTACTAAAATATATCCGGCTGCGCCGCGCAAGTAACTGGTATTAATTTTTGTGTAATCGTCTTCACCCTCAAGATCCCAGATCATTAGGTTAATATCTTGACCGGAGACAGATAAGGTTTTTTTGTTGATTTTCACACCTATAGTGGTCAAATATTTATCGCTAAAAATACTTTCAACAAAGCGTTTTATCAGACTGGTCTTCCCCACTGCAAAAGCACCTAGTAAACAAATTTTCTTTTGTATCACTTGTTTATATCCTTTGATAAAGCGTTTATTTGTCAAAAAAATTAAGTGTTTTTAATGGACAATCTATCCAACGTGCAATCAGCCAACCAGTTATTTAGCTTGACTACTCTATGTTTTTTTATTTATGGGTAAATTTCTTAGCACAATAGTTTCGGATCTAGGTGTTTTTGTCAATTAGACTTAAGTTTCGACGTTATTGGTTTGCAACGTTCAACAGTGATGATGAACTAAGTAACTAAACCTTTAGTGGCAATACATTGCGCTGTTTTATGCCTTCAGTGATGGTT